>ERZ777306.463-NODE-463-length-82076-cov-43.908194_pt1 | contig 82076 bp, 60 predicted proteins | sample MGYA00374966_ERZ777306 | MGnify/ENA primary metagenome ERZ777306 (study PRJEB29329, sample SAMN06343882) | mouse gut metagenome | isolation source: Mouse cecum | place: Austria: Vienna | collected 2014-11-15 ...
ATTTTTTAAGGTGTCCACGCTTAAGATTACGTGTCCACGATTAGGATAATTCCCAGGCGAGCACTATTGCATTGATTTTCTTCCTAGAAATAGCATGTTAGAGTACTTTTCTAATTATAGGATTTTCGATAATAGTTATTTGGCAGAGGTCTCTTTGAATCTGCATAGATTCTGCCTCAAAAATTTTGAGAGAAACCCGAGCTGTACGTTTCAATGCTGCACGGCACAAGGGAGGGGAAATACTCTAAGGGCGACAGCGTTTCAAAGATCTCTGCTTACCAAAGCTCAAAGTTCTTATATTCAACATTTACAAAATCCACAATTTTGAGAAATTGTTTGACTTGAGCTGATGGTTTTCGTGAGTGAAGGACTCCAAAGGGGAGTGTTAGCTCTGTATCAAAAGGAATAGTTTTAAGCAGGGGGTGGGAGAACACCCATGCATCTGTTCCTAAAAATAAATTTTGCGTATTTTCGCAAAGGTTTAATACGTCCATTGAGAGCTTTTCGAAAAACAGGCAAGGAATCTTAGCTGTTGATAGGATGTTCTTTAAAACATCATAACTATGGAACCATGGAAGCTCTCTAATTAATACCCCCCCCCTGCTGAACATTCGTCGCTGATCGTGTGATTTGAGTTACGCTCATAGAACGTATTGCAGGGAAATAGAATTCAGCTAAGCGGTCCAGCGTAATCAGTCTCTCATCAGATAATTTGTGAGAGGCTGTCATTGAGAGAGTGAAATGTAAGTCTCGGAGTTTTAGAGCATGACACTGTCTCTCTGTTAAAAAGCTGTCATCGTAAGCGCAAAGCAGAACATCAATTTTCCCTTCTGAACCGAGGTGGGTCAGGACGTCCCACTCTGTTACCTCGTCATTCTCGAATGGAACCAATTGTATTTTGAGATTTGGGAACTGTTTTATTGCAATTGGCCAAACTTTTGATAGGAATTTGGCAGAAGTAAAAGGGGAAATGCCAATTCGAATTAAATTGCCATCGTTCCGTTCAATCTCTCGCGCCCTAGACAAGGCCTCCTTTGAAAAGGAGATAAGGTATTTCGCATCTTTATATAGAGACTTACCTGCAGAAGTCAATGTCAATCCTGTGGGGCTCCTGTCGAATAATCGAACTTTTATCCGTTCCTCAAGCGTTGAGATTTGTTTAAACAGTGCTTGAGGACTCTTACCAATTAGATATCCGGCTTTCGTAAAGCTCCCGGCGTCGGCTACAGAAATAAAGATGCTTAGATGTTGGGTATCCATACGGAGTTTTAGACAATTTAAAAAAGACGAGTAAAGGGAAATTTACACGAAAAAGTATGTTTCAGAAAGACGAATCTTGTACTTGACATTAAGACCAAAGACAGAAAATTCGTTTAATAATTTTTTTGACTTTAATTAATCTCCTTCTGTTTATTAATAAATTCTACATGTTAATTTAAAAAATATAGAATTTTTATAAATAGATGTAATAAGTTATGAAAATCTCGAGTATAGTATTTTTAATAAAAATAAAGCAGTTTATTATAAAAATATTTTTAAATTTTCAAAAATTAATAGTTATATATTAATATATTTAATATTCAATCATTTAGTTTTTATTTTTGTGTATTTAATATCTAATATTAAACGTATAATAAAATCGGTTTAAATGAGCAAATTTTTTTATATATTTTTAAGTATTACCCATGTTGCTAAGCTTTTCTAAATGTTAAATCATAAAAAAGAGGTTTTTCCTCAAAGCGCAGAATTTTAGGTGGTGTTTTTCTGTGCATTCTTAATTAATCCAGTTTTATGGATAACCTAAGGAGAAATGGTTATGAATAAGGCATTTAAGGCTATCTGGAGTGATGCTAGACAATCTTTTGTCACGACCAGTGAGAAACAGAATTCTCACGGCAAAAGAGCAAAGGTATCAGTCGCTATTTGTGCTGCAATGCTCGCGTTTGGCGGAGCTGCTTCTGCTGCCTATGTTGAGACAGGTACGCTAGGAGATAAGGCTTCCTGGGAAACTGCTGAATACAATTACAACTGGGGCCTCGGAGCAATGAAGGCTTCCTCCGCTTATGCGTTGGGATATTTCGGCCAGAACACTATGGTTGCAGTTATGGACTCCGCGGCGTGGCTTGGTAATGTTGACTTAGATACACCTCGTATCACTGCAACTCACGTAACTGGTACATATGGTTCGTCGGGTAATCGCTATCCCCAGAGTATTTATGCAACAATCAACAAAGGAGTCCAGCCTACACCGGCAGAAGGGCAGCCTTTTACAGAAGGTGAAGAATTTGACGTTACCGGTAATTACACAATCGGCCTGAACGATGCGCACGGAACACAGGTTACAGGTGTGATTGGTGCCGAACGTAATGGCGAATACGGTCATGGCGTTGCCTTTAAGGCAGACGTTATTGTTGGAAATACCGGTGCGAATGACAACAATAACTACGGTCCGTTCCAGGATTACAACTACTATTACAATGGTTACAAGGCTCTTGCTGATGCTGTTAACTCTTCCAACGGGGAGTACAGAGGAGGCATGATCAATAATTCTTACGGAACAAATACTAAGATTTATAGTTCTAATGGCCATATTCTGACTCCTGACGAAATGACAGCTCTTCTTGCAGGAGAAGGAGATCATGCGAAAGCGGCAGCGGCTTACTCTGTCACCTTCTCTGGTGACTATAGTTTCTTAGGTTTAGACGATGTTCCCGGCGCATCCAGATATTCTGCAAATCCTTCGGCGTTTGAATGGGAATACATGTATTTCAAACTGAAATACGGTGATGAACCGAGCTTCTTAGATGGCGCATACAACGCGGTTAAGGGCACTAATGTTATTCAGTCCTGGGCTGCAGGCAATCAGGATAGAGGTACTCCCTATCTGAAGGGTCTTTATCCGTACTTCAACCCTGAAGCAGAAAAGAATTGGCTCAATGCCGTCGGCGTAATGCAAACCAAAGGCGATAATAACCAGTACATGCAGGCAACATACTGCAAAGCCGGTTTAGCAAAATGGTGGTCAATGGCAGGTCCGACAGCCTATCCCGGAATCGGTACGACCTATGTGACTAACAGCCTTGAAGGTGGCCGCGTTACTACCACTAGCTTTAACGGAACATCAGCTTCTGATCCGCAGATTACCGGTGCATTTACGGTTCTGCAATCCCGTTACCCGAGCATGACAGCGATTCAGGTTAAGGATGTCATGTACACAACAGCCACACATATCGGACCTAACGGCAAACCCTTCACAGATTGGACTGCCGCAGAAGGTACTCCTGACGTCATCTATGGTTGGGGTATGCCTGATCTTGATAAGGGTATGTATGGTCCGGGACAGTTCTTAGATCATTTTGAATACCGCTTAGCTGAGCCTCTGGATGTTTGGAGCAATGACATTACAGAAGCAGGTCTGCAGCAGAGAGAAAAAGAAGATAAAGCTTGGATGGAAGCTACTAAGAATGGCACAGATCCGGATGCTGGTGGAGACTACACTTTAGGCGATGATATGGTTGTCTTGGATGGAAACCTTGACTTCTATGACAATGCTATTTCTCCTGAACAGGCAAAGCAGTGGCGCGCAGAATACTACGCTAAACGTGCCGCTTACATCCAGAACAAGATCGATAACGACCTTTACAAGGGTAAACTCGTTAAGAGCGGTACAGGTACCCTCGTAATGACAGGAAACAATAGCTATACCGGCGGAACAGAAGTTAGAGAAGGTCAGCTCTTTGGCTTTACTGAATCCTTCGGTTCCGGTGCGGTTAACGTAAACGGCGGTACTTTCGGTGTACTGGCGACATACAACGATCAGTTCACACAGAAAGGAGAACTCCATTCCGTAGTTGGCGGTGTTAGCCGTGCAGAAGCTCAGAAGGCTACAGTTGTTGTTAACGACGGCGGTACATTTGCAGTTATCGCTGATCAGGACGTTCAGCTCAAGAGCCTGACCTTCAACGAAGGTGCTCAGATCACAGTGACTTCTCTCACAAATGATGCATTCGAACAGGCCTGGGACGGTAATGTACAGGTTGGTACAGTCACAGCCGAAACCCTGGAAGGTGCGAACAACGCTATCGTGACACCGGACTACGCTTTGGTTGACCATACAATCACTGTCGACGGCAATAAGATCACCGGTGTATTAGAGAAGAGTGATAAGACACTTGCTGACTACGCAAACAACGGCAATGGCGTTTCTGTTGCTAATGCTCTGATGGCTGATGAAGCACTTTTCTCCGGTTTAGTCAGTGCAACTAAAGATGAAGCAAGACAGACGATTGCTTCTCTCGCAAACGATATCCATGTCACCGCAAATGCAATGACTGTTGCAAACGGTCAGTCCTTAGTCCGCGCCATTAAGGATCAGGCTATCGGTATTGACGGAGCAGCTCGTGTTGCTGATGTTGATGACGGCCGTGCTCGCCTCTGGATGTCCGCAGTCGGCAACTGGTCGAAGATGGACCGTGCCGGTTCCTCCAAGCTCAAGTCCGACTTCTACACTGGTCTGGTTGGTTTAGAAGCTGATATCAACGTTAATAACAAGGTTGGTGTCTTCTTTGGTGCCGGCAAGACTAAGTTCAAGGGCGGTGCTGACGGCAAGATTGACTCGGATGATCTGCATTTTGGTATCTACGGTCAGTCCAAGATCAGCGATGTTCGCTTGAACTATGGCTTTGCTTATTCTCATCAGGATAGAGACGCCGGTACTGCTCTCTTCTACAGAAATCAGGCATTTGCTTCTTCTCCGAGCTACAACGCAAAACTTGCTCAGGTCTTCGGTGAAGTGGCCTACACCGGTCTGAATCTAGGTACTGTCAATGTTGAACCGTATGTTGGTTTAGCATGGATGCATCTGTCTGCTGACGGCTTCAACTCTGATTACGCAGGCGGAAAAGCTTCTACCAGCTTCGACAGCCAGAATCTTGCTGTGACCAATGTTGGTGCCCGCGTTAAGGTACCGTTTGAAGCCGGAGCTGCTAAGCTCAAGGCCGTTGCTGATGTGAACTGGACACAGTACATGGGTGACACACGCGGCAAGTCCACACTCAAACTTGGAAACGGCGCAACAGCTAAGATTCAGAGCGAAAAACTCTCCGCTGTTGCTGCGGTGGGTGTCGGTCTTGAAGCCCAGCTTGGCAAGAGTGCTTCTCTGGGAGTCTCTTACTACGGTGCCTTCGGAAGCAAGATTAAATCCAACGGTGTTGGCGCAACATTCAAGTATGCCTTCTAAATCCGGCTTTCTCCCTGGGTGACTAGGAGCTTCTGACGAAGCTTAGGCAGAGGACGAAGGATATATCGTCCTCTGCCGATCACCTTCCTTTGTCCCAAGTTAATAAGAGAAAAACTATGGATATCATGATTATTCTTCAGATCATTGTCCTGCTGGGCGCGATCTTCATTGGTGTTCGTCTTGGCGGAATCGGGATTGGTTACGCCGGTGGTGCTGGCGTTCTCGTTCTCGGTCTTTGCCTTGGCATGAAACCGGGCAACATCCCCTGGGATGTGATTCTGATTATTGCTTCCGTGATCGCTGCTATCTCTGCGATGCAGCTCGCGGGCGGTCTTAACTATTTGGTCTACATTGCTGAGAAAATTCTCTACAAGAACCCAAAATACATTAACTACCTCGCTCCGCTGGTCACATATGTTCTGACAATTTTTGCCGGTACAGGCCACACAGCTTTCTCGATGATTCCGGTTATCGTTGAAGTTGCTAAAGGCGAAAATGTTCGTCCCGCGGTTCCGCTCTCTATCGCTGTTGTTGCTTCCCAGATCGCGATTACCGCTTCTCCGGTTTCCGCCGCTGTTATTTACATGACAGGTGTTCTGGAACCCTTCGGTTGGAGCTATCCGGCTCTGCTGGGTGTTTGGCTTCTCACTACATTTGCAGGCTGCATGATCACAGCGTTCATCATGACGCTTATCTCTAAGATGGACCTTTCTACAGACCCGATCTATCAGGAAAGACTCAAAGAAGGCTTGGTTAAACCTGCGGTTGGTCTTCATGAAATGAAGATCGATGCCAAGGCCAAACTCTCTGTTTGGATCTTCCTCATCGGTGTTCTCTGCGTTGTGTTCTATGCTTCCGCGATTTCTCCGGCTGTAGGTCTGATCAAGAATGTTGTTGTTCCTCGTGACGCGGCCATTATGAGCCTGATGCTTACAGTCGGTGCTCTTATTACCATCCTCTGTAAAGTCAAACTCGGTGATGTTGCCGGTACATCCGTCTTCAAGTCCGGTATGGTTGCCTGTATCTGCGTTCTCGGCGTTGCATGGCTTGGCGATACATTCGTTTCCGGTCACACCAACGAAATCAAGGCGTTCGCTTCTCAGACCATCAGCCAGTACCCGGCTCTGCTTGCTGTTGTATTCTTCTTAGCCGCTATGCTCCTGTACTCTCAGGCTGCTACCGCTAAGGCGATTACTCCGACAGTTGTTGCGGCACTTGGCATTACAGCAGCCAACCCCGACAACGCTTACATGCTGGTCGCCTGCTTCGCTGCTGTTTCCGCTCTGTTCGTTCTCCCGACATACCCGACACTGCTCGGCGCTGTTCAGATGGACGACACCGGTACAACACGCATCGGTAAGTGGGTCTTTAACCACTCCTTCTTCATCCCTGGCGTTCTAGCGATTTTCTTCTCTGTCGCTTTAGGTTTTGTTGTCTGCGGGCTCTTCTAATTAACGGGGGCGCATGCCCCCATTGAGAGATTCAAATGACAGAAGTGATCCTCTTTTGCTTCAAAGCTGGGCTTACAGCTTATGCAGTAACAATGATTCTTCTGATATCGGCATTCTGTTTAGTGCTGATCTATCGATATTTTTATAACTAGATATGCCCTCTGAAAGAAGACGTATCTTGGAAGTATTGGGCAGGCCACACAGTCTTTGTGTTGCTTGCCCTTTTTTTATAACGTATGTTTGTTGGATCTTTGGTAGCCTGTATTTATAAGTTCCGCCATTAGGCATATAAACATCATGTAGTTTGACTAATTGAATGTTTGCCTGCAATCTTTCCAAAAACAAAAGCCGAAGTAAGTGCAACGCCGCCCATTCTGTCATGTCCGTGAAGGCCTCCCGAAGCTTCTCCACAAACATAGAGCCCTTCAATGACACTTCCGTCCTTGCGAAGGACTTGCGCATTTTTATTAAATCGAACGCCCCCGCAGCAAAAGTGTACGCAAAGGCGTTCAATGCCAAAGTAATAGGGCGGTACAGAAATAGTTTGAGTAAATCTGTTTTTATGGAAAATCGGATCCTCATTTATCTTTGCATGTCGGTTGTACGTATCAAGCGTTTGAGCAAGTACTGATGGTTCGACATGCATGATCGAAGCCATTTCCTGCACACTGTTCGCTTTTCTTACGACTTGATTCATGAGTTTGATGCCAAGACTTGCGCCCTTACGTGATTGCGAATCTGTAATCGCCCACATTTCTCGATCGGTCTGCTTCAGTACCGCCTCGGAAATTTCCTTCCATGAGGCGCTTTCGCTTACGAAGCGTTTACCGTGCTTGTTGACGAAAATGTCTCCGCCGACATAATCTAGAAGCCGGCCGCCCCAGAAAGGAATGAGCTGAATATATTGAGCATCTTTGAGCGCGGCTCCGAGCGGCTCAGCCATAGTTATTGCGTCTCCGGTTGCTCCGTCATAAGCGTTGCCAAACGGGTTTGCAGTGGTTGCGAATTCCGGACCAAGTCTGGGATCAAATCTGGTGCGCATTTCTACATTAGCCGTAAATCCTCCTGTCGCAAGAATGACGGCGCCTGCATACATCGGAACGCTTTGATCTTTGCCAAGGGATGCGGTAACGCCCACTACGCGGCCCTCTTCTGTAATGAGTGATTCGACTTTTGTATTAAGAAGCAGTTTGGCTCCATGCCTGATTGCGTAGCTGTTGAGCGCCATGACATAGTCATATCCGGCTCTTACCGTATTGGAAATATGACTTCTGGGGAACAGCCCTGCGGCGGTTTGAAGCAGCGTTGGCTCCCACTTTACGCCGACATCTTCCAGCCAATTGATGATCTCAAAGGATCTTTGACAAACGATCTCAGCAAGAGCCGTGTCGTTCTTGTGACCGCCGATTTCAAGCATGTTTTCCAGCATGAGCTCAGGAGAGTCTTTGTACTTTTGACGCTTTGGGTCTACTGCGCTCACATAGCCTGTGGAAACAATGGAATGGCCTCCGATGACGGGACTTTTTTCAAGAATAAGAACGGATTTTGCTCCACTTTGCAAAGAAGAGACTGCAGCGGAAAGCCCTGCGACACCGCTGCCGACAATGATGACATCCCACTTTTTCTTGGCAAAACACAGTCCGGGAGCCATTAAGGCGGATGCCGTACCAATAATTATCTGTCTTCTACTGATCATGATCTTTCTCATCGGTCATGACAAAATAGGCTTTTGAGGCTTCAAGAGAAGAGTGCACGCCCATCTTGTCAAAAGCATTGGCTCTGTGCATTTTTACGGTTGGAACGGCAATATCAAGCCTGGCGCTGATGCCCTTATTGCTAACACCCTGAGCCGCCATCTCGAAGATTTGCTTTTCGCGTTTGGTTAGTGAGTTAAAACGTTTTTCAATTCTATCGCGTTCACTTCTTTCGCCCTGGCTGGTTAGACTCTTTGCGCAAGCCTGCTGTATACAGTCTAAAAGCACGGCCGGCGCAACCGGCTTCTGAAGGAAGTCAAGTGCGCCATGTTTGAGCGTATGGACTGCAGATTCGACATCGCCATGACCGGTCAGAAAAATAATGGGAATCGGATGCGCAACCGTTGATTCAATGTGGTGCTGAAGCTGCAGGCCGGTAAGGTTCGGCATTCTAATGTCGAGAACAAGGCAGCCCGGTTCTATGAAGCGCTCTTCCGCTATGAATTTTTCTGCGCTGCTGAAACCTCTAACTGACCATCCCTTCATAGACAGAAGAACTTTCAGAGACTCTAAAAACTGCGTGTCATCATCAACAAGCCGTACGACGCATTTTTGCTGAAGTCTATTTAATTCATGTGTGTTGTTCATGTTTCAATCTCCAGCTGATCGATTTCCAGAAGAGCAGCAACGCCGCCGCCTTTTCTTTTCCTAAAACTGAGATCGGCCGAATGATGATCAGCGATCGATCGGATAATGGATAACCCGAGTCCCAGACCTTCAGCCTTTACACTCTCTCCGAGTGAGATTAGTCGAGCCATTTGCTCATCTGTCATCACATTCCCGCAGTTTTCGATCTTGAGCTCAAATCTCGAAGACTCGATTCTACTGATCGTTATTTTAATAAAAGGCTTTTGTTTCTTTTCAGCTTCCAATGCCGCATGCGCGCCGTTTCTTAGAAGATTAATAATGAGCAGTTCCAAGGAAACCGGATCCGAGCGAACCAAAGCCTTACCAGCTCCATTGAGCAAGTTCACTTTTACAGCGTCATATTCCGGTTCATTTCTCCTGAAAGAGCGAATTGCTTTTTCTGTGATCTCAACAAGGTCACTCGGAATCAGCGGATTCTCTTTCTTTTTGGCAAAATTGCGGACGGACTCAACCAGAGAGTTCAGTCTGCCAACCTGTTGAGCCACATTATTAATAGCGGATAGAACGATGGTGTCTTTTTCTGGACTGACTTCCTGCTTCATTCGTAGGATTTCCAGATAGTTAAGGATTGTTCCGAGCGGCTGTTTAGCTTCGTGAGCGATAATGCTGCTCATTTGCGAGATAACGCCGTTTCGCTCCAAAAGAGCCATTTTCTTTCTCTCGGACTGTAGTGTTTTATCGGCTGCGATTTTATCTTTCAGCGCTTGATGCAGTTCTCGGGTTTTTCTATTTACCAGCCAGTGAAGTCTGAGTTCATTGAGAACAAGGAAAAGAATTAGTCCTAAAGCGGTAAGGATCTCAGTTTTGAACCGTTTGAAAAGTGCTGGGGCAGTGTTATCGCGCATGTATGCGTAAGGCCCGAGCTGCAGGTCCTCTAAAAGAGAGCGGACGGCATAATAATTGTCTTCTATAGACCATCGGTAATGGTCAAAATCGGGCATGGCTAATAGGGCAAAGGCAACATTCTTGATAATCGTCTCCGGTGTACCTTTAACAGCAACAAAAACCAGATCCGGATAGAGCGCTTCAGTAGAGCGGACGCATTTCAAACTATTGGCATTCTCGTTCTTTTGATTGATAACCTTAATGGAATCCTGACTGATGATTCCGGATCGAACCGCGTTTTCTAGTGTGCAGGTTGAAAGTACTCCAACGTCGGCGGCTCCGACTAACACAGCGTTTAAAACGTCGGGCGTCTGAAATTGAAGGAAACTGACCTTGCTGAAAAATTTATCCGGATTCCAGCCGTTTCTTTTAATTTCACCCAGTGCGGCAAGCCATCCGCCAAGAGAGTTAGGAAGAGAGGCTGCGCAGCTTTTTCCTTTGAGATCCGCAAGATCTTTTATGTCATCTCTGTCGGCCTTGGTAAAGAAGACACTTCCTAAGGTTCTGGCAGGATTATCTGCTTCAAGAGTACTCCGCGTAACGATGTGCGTCAGAGGAATGTCATGAATGATCTCGACATAAAAATTACTCGGCGCGAAGAAAAAATTCAGCTTAGATTTACGGATTTCCTCAAGCGTGTCCACCGGTGAGATTTGCTCGAGTACAAAATCGTATTGCGGAAGTCTTTGCTGAAGATAATGAAGAGTAGGGTTGAGCGTGTTTTGCTCAATGTTCATTTCCAAACCCTGAGCAAAGCCGACTCGAATAACAGGTCTTTCAGTTTCTGCGGCAGAAGCGAAAAACGCGAAAGCCAAGGCGAACATAAGGATCAACGCATAGATTTTTCGCTTCGCCATACGATACCCCTGGCTTTTAAAATGAACTGAAGGGCGGATGCCCTGAAGCATCCGCCTGATAATAGTTACTTGTTGAGGAACTTGACTGCGCTTTCAGCTGCAAGCTTGCCGCTGGTCATAGCCCAAGCCATATTGCCTCCGGGTGGCGAGTCATCGCCCATAGCGCCGCCGACTAATTCACCCGCAGCAAAGAGACCTTTAATCGGCTTGTCCTGCTTGTTCACAACGTTTAGGGTCCTGTCGGTTACGACGCCGCCCATTGTTGTTGCGAAGCGAGGTTGCTGCTCAACGATGTAATAGGGACCTGTGAGCGATACCTGAGTCTTCATGAATTTAGCAGGACGATTAAACTCTTCGTCTTTTCCGTTTTTCACGAAGGTGTTGTAGCGGGCAACTGTTTTCTGAAGTTCGGCTCCGTTAACACCGGCTTTCTTAGCGACAGCCGGGATACTGTCTGCTTTCACGACAATCGGATAACCCTTACCATCCTGAGCCAGCCAGTTGTCCATATCACCTTTACTGATTCCAGTGATATTAAGTTTTGTGAGGAAGGCGTCATATGTCTTCTGATCCATGAGGATGAAGAGTTTTCCGCCTTGTTTCACTTCTTCGTTCTTGATATTGTGGTTTGTATCAAGCTCGCTGATGACACGCTTACCAGCTCTGTTGACCATAATGCCGGAGTTGTCTTCAAAGGCCGCCTTGTTGGACCAGATGGTGGACTTAGCGATGCCGGGAGCGACTTCCATGCCGTTCGGGTAGATCTTGCCGAGATCCATCATTTGCGTCTTGGCACCAATCTTCATGGCCATACGGTGTCCATCGCCGTTTGAACTCTTAACGCCATAGTAAAGAGCATTCTTAAGATTGCCGGTCAGCATGTCTTTATTGGCGCCGAATCCGCCCGTAGTCAGAATAACTGCAGGGGCCTTAATCGTGTAGAGGACGCCGCCATTGCCCTTAGCTTTTACGCCGGTAACTGCGCCATTGTTCAGCGTGATTTCTTCAACCGGGGTGCCAAGCATAACTTTAGCGCCGGATTTTTCGACAGAAGCTTTAAAGTTGCGGGTTGCGCCCTGAGCTCCGTCCACCCATCTCATAACACGCGGTTTGCTGTGTTCGGCTTCATTGGTGAATCCGGCTTTGGTGTTCAGCTGCATTCCGCCGTCGGTTGTTGCCCAGTCAATCATCGAGCCGACATTATGGACATAGAGGTCAAGCATGCGTTTGTCATTTAGACCGTGACCGTTCTTAATGTAGTCCTCAGTCATGATTTCAGGGCTGTCGTCTTTGACGCCGGCATCCTTCTGAATTTTAGAGCCCTGAATAACAACTGTACCGCCGTTTACAGCTGCCGCGCCGCCTGCGAACGGCATCTTTTCAAGGAGGATGACTTTCTTGCCAAGCTGAGAAGCGCGAATTGCGGCAGTTTGTCCTGCAGCGCCGGCACCGACAATTGCGATGTCAGCGTTAAGAGTCTTTTCTTCAGCTTTTTGGGCTTGCTTCTGTACTGTCGTCTGCAAAGCTTCCGGGTTAGCACCTGCCTTGCTGACGCAGGCTGCGACCGCTGCGAGAATTGCCTTGCTGGTAATCGAAGCGCCTGCTACAGCGTTAACAGCTAAAGACTGATTTTTAACAATTGCGGCCGGCACCTGTTCAATGGCCACCGATCCGATTCCCGGTGTTTCTTTGTTAGTGCCGACTTGAATTTTTTCAATCTTGTCCTTGGAGAATGTCACTGTTACCGGGACGTCCCCGCCGTTGCCTTTGGCTGCAGCGGTGTATGTACCGGGTATGAACTCAACCGCCTGAGCTGCTGACATACTCATTGCCAGCAGAACGGAGACGCTGAGGAGATTTAGCTTTCTTTTCATATGATTTACCTGAAAAGGAGAGAGGCTTTTAAACCTCTCCGGTTAATGGTCCTATTTACCGTTTGGATACATAGCTTTATGGATGGAGTCAAGAATTGTCTTGGCTTCTTCGCTCGGGATCTGACCCGGTGCGGAAGGTTTGCCGCCAACCATGCAGAAAGTAATGTCTGAGCCGGTGAATTCACCTGTCATTCTGCTCATTACACCATATTTACCCATTGCCATTGTAAGCATCGGCTTTCTGGAATAATAGTGACGAGTTTTCCATGTCGCATTCATCAGATCAAGTGCGTCGCCGGTGGTATGGGCCATGACCGCGATCTTCAGGATGTCGGAGCCGAGTTCTTCCTGCAGCAGCAGACGACGAATGATTTCAGCTTCAGAAGGAGTCCAGCCGAATTCATGGTCACTCATAACGACCTTAACGCCTTTTTGCTTCGCTTTAGCAACGATCTGTTTGCAGATGTCAGCGTTACGGAACATTTCAATATCGATGAGGTCGATCTTGCCGTTATCAAGAACGTCGAAATAGAAATCACGGTAGAACTCATCGGAAACATGACGGCCGCCGCCTTCAGTCTTGTCACGGAAGGTCATGAGAATCGGTTTGTTTTTGGCGATTTCATAAACTTCTTTTGTAAGCTTTGCAAATTCTTTGCCGGAGATTTCGCCGATGTAATCCGGACGTAGCTCGATCATATCGAGTTCCGGACGATTGTTGTAGTCCTTAACTAGGGCGATGAATGCTTCCGGAGTCTTAGCAGTGGTTGATGCGATGATCTTAGGACGGCCTTCGCCGATTCTGACACCTTTGATCTCCAGAACTTCAACAGGTCCTTTTTCCCAGCCCGGCTCACGATTGACACTGTCAACCGGCATCATTTTTTCGTCACCTTTCAGTTTGGTGCTGGCAAGAGCTGAGCCGGAGAATGCGGCCGCTAAACCTGAAATGCCGGACTGCATGAGGAATCGTCTTTTCATCTGCTTGTCTCCAAATGTTTTAAATGAATAAGTTCATTCTGAAGACAGCAGGCTTTGCTGAATACATCCTTGAGGATGTAAAAGATCAAGACTTAGGGGTTTGGGATGTAGGCAGAAACTCTAATATAAAGCTCTGAATTTTGCATCACTTGGGACTAAAAGTTTGCTTCAGTGAAGAAGAACCGGTCTATCTATGGCTTTCGGGCAACCACGGCAAAATGTGTTGGCATTAATCGCTTATCGCGTGTTTCGACGGTTTTTAGGATTTCAGCACTGATGTTTACAAAACCCACTTTAGCGAGGACGGCTTTATCCCAGTCGGGACGGACATGACGGCTAAGGGGAAGATCTTCAGCGATTTCATCAATCACACTGGTTTTGATGCCCAATAGAATGTGCTTACTTTGTTCGGTCTGCGCTTTATGAATATCTGCATAGGTCTTGTCAAACAAATAACAGTAGTGATTCCCGTCAAAAACAAAAAGCCTTCCTCCCGGTTTCAGAACGCGAAACCATTCACGGTAGGCTGATTCCGGATTTTCTAGGTTCCAAACCAGATTCCGACTGACGACAGCATCAAAAGCGTCTGTATCAAAAGGAAGTTTTTGAGCGTCGGTTTGAAGAAATCGAACCTGAGCATCCGGGGTCTCTGAGAGAAGATTCTTTGCTTGCGTCAGCATCTCTTCCGAGTAGTCTGCCGCTGTAACCTTCATGGACAGTGACGACAGAAGTCTCGTGAAAAATCCCGGACCGCACCCGATATCCAGAACTTCAGAACCGACAGGAAGATCGCTGAAAAACGTTCTGTATTCCTCTTCCCGATGATTACGAATTTCTTCGTCAACCTGCATGCGATAGCCTTCAGAACGGCTGTCCCAATAGCGTCGTATTTCTTCAAGATGTTTCATAACGGTCTTATCGGAGTTAAAGTTGTGAGGCCTAAGCTGTTCTTTTCAATCAGACTCTCGATCTGATAGATCGGATCAATGACGGAAGAATGCAGCACGTTCTCCGGACGATCAAGCGCATGCACTTTACCGTCATGCAGAAAGAGAATGGAATCACTGTAGCGGGAGGCAAGCATTAAGTCATGAATAACAAAAAGCGCAATGGCGTCTTTTTCTTTGCAGTATTTAGCAACTGTGTCCATGACCACCAGCTGATGTCGGATATCCAGAGCGCTTGTCGGTTCATCCAGCAGTAAGATCTTTGGCTCCGATACAAAGGCCTGGGCAAGAAAGACGAGTTGTTTTTGTCCGCCGCTCAGACTTTTAACCGGGGTATCGGCTAAAGCTTCCAGTTTTAATTCTCGAATCACGTCGGAGACTTTTTGGAGCTGCTCCTGAGAAACTTTCCACGTGAGCTGTTTGGTTAGACCTAGAAGGATGGTTTCAAAGGCAGTCAGAGAGGACGTAATTTTTTCTAACTGAGGCAGATAAGCAATGTGCGATCGATCTAAAACTTTTTCTTTGTCGGTGAGGCGAACTTTCCCGCAATAATCATGAAGACCTGCAATACAGCGGATGAGCGTTGTTTTTCCAGCACCGTTTCGACCAAGAATAGCGGTGAGGCGTCCGGAAGAAAACTCTGCATGAACACAGTTCAGGACCGGTTTGCCTTTATATGCGCATGAGAGACTGTCAATTTGCAGTGTCGTCATAAGCTACTCCTTTGAGCGCATCAGAAGGAAAAACAGGAACGGCACACCGATTACTGATGTCACAATCCCGACAGGAGGTGTCGCTCCTTCAGAGAGCAGCTTGGAAATGACAGATGCTGCCAGCATAAGAATGCTGCCCATGATTGAAGAGCTGATAATTAGAAATCTCTGATCATCACCCAAAATCATTTTGGTGCAGTGCGGGGCGATTAAACCGACAAAAGCTACCGTGCCGATGAACGCGACAGCGGCAGAAACAAGAATGGAACTGACGGTAAAGGCAAACATTCTCAGGCGGTTTGTATTGATTCCTAATCCGTTGGCCCGTTCCGCACCGTCTGCAAAAGCAGTAAGTTTCCACGCGTAAGTCAGAGAAATAAGCATCGCCGCTGTCCACGTGAACGCTGAAACTGAGGCGCTGATCCAGGAACTTCTCTGCAGATTGCCGAATGTCCAGCCTGAGATCACCTGAGCGATTTCCGGGGAAGCGCGATACTGCAGATACTGCTGAAGTGCCTGAAAGAAGAAATTCATGATCACGCCGACAAGGATCAGCGTCGTTGATGTAAGTGAGCGCCGATTACCGAGGTAAAAGATCAGAGTAGAGACGGAAAGCGCCATGACGAGCGCTGAAAGCGATGTGCCGATCCAAACCTGACCTAAAACAGCAAAGCTGAGCGTGATAGAGACCGCCGCACCAAAACTTGCTCCGGCAGTGACGCCAAGCGTGTAGGGGCTTGCTAAAGGGTTGTGCGTGATCGTTTGAATGAGAAGACCGGCTAGGCTGAGAGAAGCACCGACAAAAAGACACGTGAACGTCATCGGAAGGCGAATCTCCCAAATGATGAAGGCGGAAGATGAGCTGCCGTCGGGGCCGTCCAATATTGCCCGCAGAAGGGACGCCGAAGAGATATCTGAGGTCCCAACCTGGATATCAGCGAGTAAAAGAATCAGCATCAGAAGGATTAGCGCAAGCGAAATTAGTACTCGTTTACGGATCCTTCGGCGGTAACTGTCTATCGCAGAACCTGCTGCCATCATCACTTACTGCGCTTTATTCAAATGAATCATAAATGTGCCGTCGTATTTCAGTTCAGGCAGATATGTTTTATAGAAGTCATTCAGATTTTTTTCCGGATCGATGTCTTTGAAAGCTTCGGGATAAAGCGTCTTAGCCATAAACTGAGTAAATGTGTAGTCAGCCATGTTTCTCAGACTTCCGTGATCAACGGCATAAACCTGATTGTTTTTAACCGCGTCGAGCCGGTTCCAGCCCGGGCGCTGTGTGAAAGCAGCAAGCCGCTTCTGTGCATCATCCGCTTTTACGGTAAATCCCATTCTCATTTGATCGCCTTCGGATTTATTGCGCCAAATGCTGCCTCCGATAAAGATAATCTGTGGATTCTGAGAGATGACGTATTCCCTGTCGAGTGCCATATACGGCTGAGGAGAATTTTCTGCGAGATTGGCGGCTTCGATGTTTTTGAGGATAGCGCCCCACAGAACGTCTTTGTTGTAGGAGTTTCCATATCTGCCAACACCTTTACTGGCAGTCTCCATGTAGGCACGCTGGTTTTTCTTGTCCTGAGGCAGGTTCCTTATCGTTTGGTAAACGTGCTCTAGAGAATCCCTGTAGGTTTTATTCTGAGCTGCGGCAATGTCTTCTCGGTTCAGCATCTTGCCGAGGATTTCAGTACTTCTGGTGTGGTTCGCAGTGGTCATAGCGTGATAGTCAAGGACGACCACCTTGATGCCCGCATTTTCAAACGTCTTGATTCTCTGATTGTTTTCTGTGTATTGAGTGCGTCCGATTAGCAGTACATCCGGATGCAGACTCAGAATTTTCTCTGCATTAAGGATATCGTCATGGTAACCGCCGATACTCGGCAACTCTTTCATTTTCGGAAAGGACTGAGTAAAAACCTGGTACTCTCCGAAACGCGTTTCCTCCCAGCCGTCTTTTGTCAGGGCAATTACTTTGTCCAAGCTGGATTTCCCTCCCACCATCATGAAGTTTGCGATGTAATTTGCGACAACGAATGTATTGGGATGCTGATCAAAATGGATAGTCCTTCCTTCAACGTCTGTAATATCAAAACTTTCGGAAGCAACGACAGCAGAGAAAGAAACAGATAGCAGCAATATGGCCAGGATTTTTTTCATTATGTCGGTACTCCTTAATAGAGTTTATTAATGCCTAAAAAAAGGAAAAATAATTCGTATGAGATTTTATAAAATTATCATACAAATAAATTAAAAAACTAAGAATTGACTTAACAACTCAACGAGAAGCCCTATTTTGGTTTGTGTGCGTCTTGGTGTGCGTATCCCTTAGGAGCGGACCGGTTCAATAACTCATTCCGCAATCGGCGGCGTGTGACTTCTTAGCAGAAGTCGCTTCCGATTCGAGGAGAAGTAAAGGCGCTATTATCTGGCAGTTGGCTTAGTGATAATTTCGCTTCTTAAAATTTCTCGGATTTTTAAGATGGCTTGAGGCGTTTCCTGCACAGAATGACCCGAAACAACAACAGTTTCACTTGCAGCGCCGTCAAGGTGAGAACTCCAGTAAGGGACAATTCCGTCAGAAGATTCTTCGAGAGGTCCCTCGGGGTTTTCTCTGCCGATGATCGAGAAGTATTTTACATTTGGTGAGATTTTGAGCTGCTCTAAAATCTTAACGGTTGGGTCCTTAGCCGATAAATTATCAACGCCGGTCATCGAAATTTCTCTTGGAAGTTCTCGTCCGAAAATAGTCAATGCCATCTCGCCCACTGTATTCACGATAGAAAGGGGAAGCTTCACAAAAGAGGCTAAGTATTTCGCCCACGATGCATCCGCGTACGGCGTTCCGCGATGCGGTGCCGCTAAAAAGATTGCGTCGGAGACGCCGCGGAGCGGTTCGAATTTGATAATAGAGGAGAATTTACTGCTCTTCGCACTGAGCTTTGCTCCGGCCGCAGGATATTTTTTCTCAAGTGCATCCAAAAGAACATCTCCGGAGCTGGAAACTAAGAGCCTTGCCAAAATACCGCCCATACTATGACCGATCAGCGTAATGCCGCGGCTCGCAATGTTGGATCTGCTCGGATCGAAGTGGTCAATCGTCTTGTTAATTGCCTCAGCGATCTCATAGCGATTAATTAGGAGCGGTACATTTGTCGGGTAATAGACCTGCCAAATTTGGAAATGATCCCGAAGGATTTTGTCTCCCATAATTTCGTTTGCAGTGTTGACCCATGCTTCCGGGCTGCTGGCCAAGCCGTGAATGAGGATAATTGTCCTCAGGTTTTTCTGATAAGGCCGCATGAGAAAGACGGCCGGTCGATCAATGATCGTACCTCGTCCGAAAATACTCGTAAACGAAGTTACCGCAAAATCCGAGCTTGCTAGCCACAGTCCGTATGCGCCACTGAAATTCGCAGATAACGGAACTCTTGTTTTACCAATCGTGATGCTTCCTGTCGTTGAGGCATCATACGTGGTAATTAGCGCTTCATGAGTCTGAGTAATTTCGGAGAGATTTTTCCCGGGGAAAGAAATCATCGCAGTAATCGCGGAGTAAGGCATCAGGCGCCAAGGCTGATCTTTTTCCTCTTTACCCTCCTTTGCCGAAAGAACCATTCGCGCGCCAAGTCCGTCTTGACTGTATTGGTTCTTGAGACCTTTAAATGAAAGCACGGTATCCGGGATGATATCTGTGATGTGATCCGGTTGGCTGAGTTCCGGAGCGGAGAGTCCTGCAATAGAGATTTCCCAATTCTTTTCTCTGATTGGAAATTGAATGGGTTTGCCTTTAGCGGCAATGTAAAGCTGTTCAATAGCGTTTTGGACTGCAAAGTTATAGTAGTCCTTCACCTGAGTTTGACGGTCTTCGAGTGCTCGGCTACTAATAGTCCTGTCAGAGAAGAAAAGATAAGCGTACGCGTATCGAGCCGCCTCAAGATAATCATTTACCAGCTGAGAGACTAAATTCTCCTCATCAACAAACTCTCTGTTCTGCATCCGAATTTTTGCGTCTTTCTGAGTCTTCATGGCCTTAAAAAGCCACATCTCCGCCAGTGCAGAAAGCTTTTGATCCGTGCCGGTGATTTTGCTATTGGAGACCGTCTTCAGACAGGTGTCGATATTATTTTCGCAGTCGGATAATCCAAGAGCGGTCAGAACTGTGATGTTCTGTTCACTTAAATGTCCCTGAGAAATAACGTCACCGCGTCTTTGCTTCAGGTATTCCTGACTATCAATGCTCGATACCTGAACGGAGGCGCAGCCCGAGAGCAGTAAACAGAACAGAAGACAGATGAACGCTTTCATTTAACGTAGAAACAAGAGAATAGAGCGATTGTACCGAGCAAATCTCCTGGAGTTGCTATGTTCGGCTTTCTTTGTTTTCGTTTTGGGAATTATTGGAAATTTCTTTTGCTTCCGACAAACCCGAGAAAAATGACAGCCGCCAGAATCATTGACGCACCGATCAGCATCGGTGTATTCATCTTTTGTGAGAAAAGCAGCCATGACAAAAGAATAGCTGTCAGTGGTTCAACGGTTTCTAAAACACCAGTAATCGTCGGAAGAATCTTACCCGCACTAATGATGTACAGCATGTAGGCGACAATATGGCCCATGACGGCGACCCAAAAGACAGAGAGAACGGTTAAGAATGTCCAGTCCAGCTTCACCTGCCAGAACGGAAAATATATATTGCTGAGAACGGATGCAAACAACATCGCCCAAGCCATGGAAATCAGCGGTCCGACCTTCCTTACGAGTGCGCGGCTTTGAAGTGTGTAACCCGCACTGAACAAAGGCGCGCCCAAGCCGATTAGGACAGGAAGCCACCGTAAAGAAATCGCAGAAAAGTTTCCCTTCGTCGCCAATAGGGATACACCTGCAAGAGCCAGTCCGCAGCAAAGAATTTGAGAAACAGTAGGGCGGACAGAAGCAAATATCAGCAGTCCCATAATGCAAAACGGGCGTGTCGCAGCAATGACCGCTGCAGTTTCCGCGTTTGAGTATTTCACGCATACGTAGAAGCTGACCTCTGTGAGCAGTAAAAGCAAACCAAAAATCATCATCTGTCCGATATTCCACGGACTTTTAAGTACAGCAAAGGTTTCCTGCGGAGAACGAACCAAAGCAGCCGCAAAGAGAAGCACCGTGGATAGCAGCATTGTCAGCGAGATAAAGGGTGCCGGGGTCAGTTTCGCCGTATGCAGAAGATATTGAGAGGCAATGTCCATCGTGCCCCAAAAGAATCCTGATAAAACTCCGCAAATGACGCCGACTGTCCCGATATTCATTTTTACCTCCGCTTATGAATGGAGTTATAGGGCTCGCAGGACGATTAAAGGCACACGATTATTATTTTTTGGGTATAAAGTTTCTGTATATCTCTTAGGCCGAGAAGGCTTTTGGGCGCCTATCGGATGATTTATCGAATTAGGCGGTTGAGGATGAGAACAGAAGAAGCGGGCGCTGAATGCGCCCGCGATGTCAGGTTATCCCATCACCTGCTTCAGTCGACCGATATATTCACGGATTGGATTAACCGCTTCAGCTCCTTTTTCTTCCAGCAGCTGAAGCAGCGGAGCTCCGATGACAATTCCATCAGCAAACTGCAGAACCTCTTGAATCTGTTCCAACTCAAGCCCGTTTGCATCAATGCAGCAGGGGATTTGCGGGTTGGCATCCTTTGCTTCGCAAACCATTGCTTTGAGCTTTGAGCAGACATCCTCTTCAGAATTCGTCGCATCTGGTGCGGCAATACCGTAAAGGAATCCTTCAGCTTCGGAAGCAATCTTTGGGACTCTCTTTCCTGAGGAAGTCGAAAGCATTGAAATTAGTTCGACTCCGTATTTTCTGCAGAGCGGAGCAAAGTCATCCTTTTCCTCAAAAGGTACATCCGGAAGTAAGAGCCCTTTAATTCCGGTTTCCTGACATCTTTTTAAAAAGCGTTCTGTTCCATAGCCAAAAACCACATTAGCGTAAGTCATGATGACAAAGGGCGCTTTTATTTCGGACTGAAGTTTCTCAGCCATGCTGAACACTTTATCCGTGGTTACGCCGCCCTTAAGTGCCCGAGCGCTGGCTCTTTGGGCAATCGGAGGCTCTCCGGCCGGATCAGAAAAAGGAATACCAAGTTCAATAATGTCGGCCCCTGTCTGATCGACAGCCTTGATAACATCAGCTGTCACGGCTAAATCAGGATCTCCACACGTAATGTAAGGAATGAGAACTTTGCCGTTTTTAAAAGTCTGAGCAATATTATTCATGGATGTTTTCTCCTCTGTAGCGGGCGATAGCGGCGCAGTCCTTGTCTCCTCGTCCGGAAATGTTGATCACGATGATTTGGTCTTTGTTCATAGTCGGTGCAAGTTTGCGTGCGTAGGCGACCGCATGAGACGATTCAATTGCAGGAATGATGCCTTCACACTTGGATAAATACTCGAATGCGTCGACAGCCTCGTCATCTGTAATACCTACATACTGAGCTCTGCCGCTGTCGTAAAGATATGAGTGCTCAGGCCCGACGCCGGGATAGTCCAGTCCGGCAGAGATACAGTAAACAGGAGCAATCTGTCCGAATTCATCCTGACAGAAATAACTCTTCATCCCGTGGAAGATTCCGGTGCGTCCTGTACAAATGGTCGCAGCTGTCTCCGCTGTATCAACTCCTCTTCCTGCCCCTTCGACACCGATAAGCTGTACTTCTTTATCCTCGATGAAGTTATAGAAAGCGCCGATCGCGTTGCTTCCGCCGCCGACACAGGCAATAACCGCATCAGGGAGCCTGCCTTCTTTTTCTAGGATTTGCTCCTTAGTTTCCTTGGAAATTACTGCTTGAAAATCGCGAACCATGGTTGGGAACGGGTGAGGGCCGACAGCTGAACCCAAACAGTAATGGGTATCTTTCAAGCGGCAAGTCCATTCTCCCAGTGCCTCGTTGACCGCATCCTTCAGGGTGGCTGTTCCTGATGTCACGGCAATGACTTCTGCGCCGAGAAGCTTCATACGATAGACATTTAAAGCCTGACGTTCCGTGTCTTCTTTACCCATATAGACAACACATTCCATACCGAGTAAAGCTGCAGCGGTTGCTGTTGCCACGCCATGCTGACCCGCACCGGTTTCAGCTAGTAAACGGGTTTTGCCCATTTTCTTAGCAAGGAGCGCCTGACCTAAAACATTGTTGATTTTGTGCGCGCCCGTATGGTTTAAATCTTCGCGTTTAAGATAAATCTTTGCGCCGCCGAGATCCTCGGTCATTCGTTTTGCGAAATAAAGACGGGACGGTCTTCCCGCATATTCGTTCAGCAGCTCCTGCAGTTCTTTGTTGAATTCTGGATCATTTTTATAATGATCGTAAGCCTCCTCGAGCTCCTCAAGAGCGCTCATTAGAAGTTCCGGTACGTACTGTCCGCCGTGTATTCCAAATCGTCCTTTTTGCATTTTGAATTCCTTTTTTCTATCAGTAAGTTTGGTGATCATCTGCGTAAAACTCTTGCAGGAGAAGTCGTGGATAAAACCTCTTGCGGCAAAGGGTCACGACTGAAGACAAAGCAAGTACGGGTTAGGGCCGCTATTGCTTCTTTAGGGAATAGAGAATCTCTGGCGCGCTCACGGACGGAGCGGAAGGCTTCTCGGCACAGATTAGATCTAAATTTCAGCATCGATATTCACCTCGATTTATTCGAGGCGGATACGCAAAACCCGTCCTCGAATAAAAACTTTCGTTAAAAAACAAAACTCTTATTCAAGGACGGGCGTTGATTCGCTCGCGGTGCCACCTTGGATTCATCTGCTTCAAGCGTTACAAATACACTTTGGCAAATGCACTCTGCGAAGTACCATCATACTTCCGGCAACTCACGTATGCCTTACGTCGCAGAATACTCAGCTGTATGCAGCCTTTCCTTGCGCCCTCAGCGACCCATTATGCAAGTATGCGTCCTGCCCGTATCTCAGCTACACGGACTCTCTGTGAGTGCACTACAAGCTTTACTTTCGCTTCATAGGTTTAATTTCTATTTTTAGAATATCAAAGAAAATTTAGAAAAATAAAGTTCTGACAGAAATTTTTTTGGGTATGTAAAACCCCTAACGTTCAGCTTTTGCACCCGTGATTGCGGTAATACTTTGTTCCGGTCGATCCAAAACCGGTGAGTTCTTTGTCAGCCACTTGGCAAAAAGTTCCGGTATTAAAACATTTGTTTTTTTGACAACTTTTCCGCTGCCAAGCGCCTTATGTCCGTCTCCTCCGGATGCCAGAAAGGTGTTCAGTGCGACCGTGTACCTGCGATTGAGCTTTATCGGCACCCATCGTCCCTTCTGATTTTGAACCTCAACAGAGATGACACGTTTACCGACTTCAGCAGTAGGATCGTAAGAATATCTTAACCCCGCAGTTTGCAAAATTCTAGGACCTATGCCGCCCTCGTCTGAGACACCGCGCTCAACCGCTTCGAGAAGCTCTCGCCCGGTGTATTCTTTGATTTCCAATATGTCCTGAAAGGGCTGGAGGTTATCCAGATCTCCTTTTGTTACTGTCCCGACCGGTATTGATCCACGGAAACTTCCGCCGTTAATCAGTGCAATGGATGCTCCGTTCTTCTTTGCGTATTCAAGCATTGCACGCGTTACTAGAAAGGTAGAAAAACAGTCCCCGTGTCGGCATGCTTCTATTCCGTCGTTAGCTCTAACTCGGTTCTCACCGACAATAACGGAATTTTCTTTTTGAATTTTCTCAGCCGCCTCATCAATAATCTGTGTGATCTCTTTATCCCCGCCGGCTTTTCCCATCAGCATCGGACTGCCAGACCAAGAAATCGGCTTGCCGGTGTTATCGAATCTGACGGAAAGATTTCCAAGATACTTTGCTTCTCCGGACGTGGTCACGATCAAAACCGGGGCTCCGTTTGGAGACTTTTCAACAATGGGGTAGCCCCCTATTTTTGATCCCGGGCCGATGTAATCGTGAGTATGTCCGCCAACGATAATATCAATGTCTGCGACCTCTGAAGCCAGCTTTTTATCAAAAGGCAAGCCCATATGAGAAAGCACAATAATGACATGTACGCCGGCTTTTTGAATTTCCTGTACAGAAGAGCGGACGGCTTGTATCGGATTAATAAATTTCGTGTGTCTGCAGGCGATGGATTCGCTGACAACATCGGGATTTGCAATACCGATGATGCCAACCCTCTCTTTGTTGTATTCGGTAATGACGTACGGTTTGATGTTTGCTTTTCTAAGCGCACAGCCGTCTTCCGGCTTTAAGTTCGCTGCCAGAAACTGGTAATTAGCCGTGTTAATAAATGCCAGAAGCTTTTCGCAGCCTTCATCGAACTCATGGTTGCCCAGCGTTGCATAGTTAAACCCCATGAGATTATCGATCTTTCTAACGAACTGTGATTTTCCGTTCACGTAGAGTAATGAACCTTGAAACTGATCACCTGCATCTAAGAAAAGTGTTTCAGGGTCTTCTTTTTTAGCCTGTTTTACATAAGCCGCAATAGCGCCGTAACCGCCGGTACAGCCTTCTTCCCGAAGACAAGCATTGTCACTCTTGCTTCCGGCAAAATGCGAGTGCATATCGTTAGTATGGAGTATTTTTAATTCCGGTCCATTGTCGACTGAAGGATGAAGAGCGCAGCCTGAGAGAAAAAGCACAAAGAGAAGCAGAAGACAGGTTCGCTTATAGACGGCTGCTAATCCATGAGCGGAGTCTAAGTTAGTCAAAGTTTTATGCATTGAACGATCTGCTTTGGCGGAATCTTTGTGATGAAGCGTGCCAAATTTAAAACGATAATTTACCAAAAACCTGCGGTTTGGAGTAATTACTATTTTCTCGTTTACAACTAAATCCATTGAAGCCAGTTGCAAATTTGATAGCTGTTGTCGGAAGTTTGCGCTTGGAAATGCAGCCGCTTTGGCGTCCGAAGCTTTGAGAAAAAAGAGGTATGTTGATTCAAATGAATAACCCCAACTCGTCAGAGTATTAATAAAGTTAAATGGCAAAGAAAAATTAAAGGATTAGACGCTATGCCGAAGTTTGTGACCACAGCCGGATGAAGCAGACTACATTATCTTCCGTTATTTTTAACTCTTGGGTTGTTTCGGTTTGCGCTCTTATGGCGGACCATTTATCTCAATTTAACCTTCTGAATATTTTCAATAATCCTCTCTTCTCCTCTTCTATCGTAATTCGAAGTTGTGACGACGCTGGCGTGTCCCATCAAATCTCGTACAGCGACTAAGTCAACATTTTGCTTAATAAGCCGTGTTGCAAAAGTTCGTCTGAGATCATGCGGTGTCACTTTGTCTGTAATGCCAGCAAGAGCTGTATATTTTTGAACAATCAGTCCGACAGCTTCAGGTGTCAGCGGAGCCTTTGTATCGATGACGCCAAATCGTCTAATTCTGACAAAGATTGGTCCTTCTGTCTGACTGCCTCGAACATCGATCCATTGATCGAGCGCCTGTCTTACTTCATTCGGCATATAAACTTTTCTTTGCTTATCTCCTTTCGCGATAATTTTTAACGAGCCTTGCCGTCGGTCATATCCCTCAAAAGAGATTGAAGAAATTTCAGCGCGCCGTATTCCTGTTCCGATGAGGATGGCAAGAATTGCGTGATCTCGGATTTCTGAAATTTTGGGCCCTGAGCTATTGTCGAGCAATGCAGCAGTTTCTTCTAAACTTAGTTCACGTCCTACGGTTATACGTTTGGTTCTGAATTTTTTTATTTGTCTAATGCGCGCTGTTTCTTCCTGTGTCATTAGCCCAAGGGACCATGCAGCCTCGCTGATTCCCCGAATGGCAGAAATATATGAGTTCAGAGAGGAGCTCGTATAAATCTGACCTCCGTTTTCATTTTTCAGCTCACTCATGATCTGAATGAGTTTTCTGAAATGGATCAGCCGAAGTGATCCCCAAGGTACTTCATGACAATTGTTAAAACCAATCAAGTTAGCCATGACATTGAGTCGGCTTTCTAAACAGCGTATTGAGTTTACTGATCGAAATCCTGCCAGATAAAAAGTAGCCACATCAATCGTTTCAGCAGGTTCGGGAACGCTGATTCCAAAATTATTCTTGTCTCCGATAACTAGAAGGGATTTTTCCATAGAGGCCCCGAATATTTATCTTTACTTCTTATAAGTAATATTATATGAAATAGAGTAATAAATCGATAATTTGTAAATTTTTGGAAAATAGGGAGGTTGTTTTAGTAACCAGGCCTCGAACTCGAAAGCGTCGTCACTAATCAAATTCTCATAGAGAGCACCAAGTAAGTTTTATAAGGAAGCCGTTTCAACAATATCTTCAGCAATGAAGTTCGTGACTGTGATAAAGGAGTGGTAAATGCTCTACAGATCAATACGGTCATTTGAGCTACCGAAAGCGTACATACAGCACAGGGAAATACATCAGTCGGCCCAGTTCAATTCATGCAACAGTGAAGATTCGGTCTATCTTAAATTTCAATAATTAATATCTAACTTCGGTTAACTGTATACATCATTTAATTGATAATGATTTTTCTAAATAAGAAATTTAATAAATATGACGATAGTTAACAAAAGATGATGAGATATTACTGTCAATTAGTTGGAATAGTCAGAAATTAGAGCACTGACGGTGAATTATCTTATACGTCAGTCACTCCGTCACTCATCCTTTCATGACATTCTTGTATGAAAGAACCAGACCGGCTCGATCTAAAGTAAAATCGTTATCAGACACTTACAGAAAGAGGTTCAATAACTCATTAGATAGAGACTAGCCGTTAATCAACCCACAAATGCACAAAAATAGGGAAGAAAATAGTGAACCGCAACTCTCAAGGCATAAGAACCTCGATCAAGGCTCTTTTATCATCGTTGTTTACAACCTTTATTGTTACCTTAGGTTTCCAATCGTCACTTTGTGCCACGGAACAAAATCAAAAAACGGTCACGCTTGGGATAAGTGAGTTTGCATCCCATAATATTAATGAGCTTATTATTGAAGATACTATCAAAACACTTCAAAAAGCGCTTAAAAACAACAAACTTGTTGTTAAAAGGCTAAATCTTATTGGTATTACGAATGCGGTAAAGAGCAAAGAATTGGGCCTTGTATTGACGTCTGCTGGCGCTTTTCGGCGACTCGTTATCGAGAGAACAGGCTTGAGGGATTTAGCAACCGTAGCTTCCGATCTGGCACCTAATCCTAACTATGCAGACGGCTCGGTGTTTTTTGTCAGAAGAGATCGCGAAGACATTAAAACCATTGCAGATTTAAAAGGTAGAGTTGCTTCAGCTAACTATCCATATGCTTTCTCGGGCTGGCAAATAGCAATGGGTGAGCTTCTAAAACAAGGGTTCGCTCCGGATAATTTCTTTAAGAAAACCCTTTTTCTTGGTCATGACGCATATCCTGCCATACAGGCTGTCTTAGATAAAAAAGCAGACGTTGGCATCGCCAGAGCCTGCTTCTTGGAATACTCCGGCCTACTTGAGCAAAATCAGCTGAAAATTATTGGAGCAAAGCCAAGCGGAGAGGAGTTCCCATGTCTTCACTCTACAGACCTTTATCCAAATTGGACACTGTCTACGACGCCAAATACGCCACCTGAGATCAGCAGGGTTGTTTCAGCAGCGCTATTGGATATGCCGCCCATTGCCCATAACCTTCACTGGAGCGTGGCAACTGATTTCACAAAGGTCGATAAGCTTTTTCTGGACCTAAAGGTCGGTCCTTATGAATACCTACGGAAATTTGATCTGACACGTTTCATCCGAGAATACCGCCATTATTTTATATTCGCTGCTCTCTTGTTCTTCGGCTTGCTCCTGCACGTTGTTCGCGTAAATGCCTTGGTTATCAAACGAACTAGTCAGCTTACTTACTCTCTTAAACGTGAAAAGGAGCTCGCTAAGGAAGCCAATGTGATTCGGCAGCGTCTTAATAAAATACAGACTTCAGGCGTTGTGGGACAGATGGGAACAATGATAGCCCATGAACTCAAACAGCCTCTTGCCACAGCGAGCAACTATTGCTTCACCCTGAGAAGACGAATGGAGAGAAATGACCTTCCTCCGGCACTCCTGGATACTTCTCTGGAAAAAATTAATAAACAGATGCAAAAAGCCACGCAAATTATCGATAAGGTCAGATCCTATGCTAAGGGGGATCGTTTTCGAGAGGAAATTAATATCGTGTCTGTTGCTTCTGCAGTAGTTGTAGACTTAAAAAAATCATCTCCTGAAGCTGGCTGTATCAGTTTTTCTTCCGCCTCAGAGCCGCATTGTGCGAAGTGTGATGAGATAGAACTTCAGATCATCTTATTGAATATTCTCAATAATGCGCTTGAAGCGGTTCATAATCAAGCGTCGCCCAAGATTTTCTTAGAAATTTCTGCGAAAGATAAGGACATCGTACTTAGCGTTTCGGATAACGGTCCGAGAATTAGTGAGGAGATGTGGAAAACTCTTGAAAACCACTCTCAAAAATCAAGCAAGGAGGATGGCCTCGGATTTGGTCTCTTAATTGTCCAATCCTTAGCGGAGGATTTAGGCGGGAAGCTTATCTTTAAAAGAAATGTACCAAACGGATTAACCGTGACAGTTTTAATTCCGAGCTGCGGAGCGAATGAAAATGGCTGAGAAAGCGTGTATTCGAGTCGTTGATGACGATGAAGATCTGTTGGAAAGTTTGGAATTTCTTTTGGAAAGTGAGGGCTGGAAGGTAAAAACCTATAGTAGCGCCCAGGATTTTCTCAGAAATGATGCAGCTTCAGTCACCGGCTGCTTAATTAGTGATATTCGAATGCCGGGAATGACAGGGCTTGAGCTGCAAAAAGAGATGAACGATCGACACATTCATCTGCCGATCATTTTCTTAACAGCCCATGGCGATATCGATATGGCCGTATCCGCGGTGAAGGCAGGAGCCATTGAGTTCCTACAAAAGCCGGTTGATCAGGAAAGACTTCTCAAGGTCGTAGCCGATTGCGCGAGGAAGTCAGCAAAAGGCTACTCTTTACTCAGTTTCGATATTTTTGAAGCGCGTCGGCGCTGGGATGCCCTAACGGAAAAAGAAAAAACAGTTCTGAAGTTTGTTGCTGCCGGTCTTATGAACAAGGAGGTCGCAGAACGCCTTGGTAATTCAGTGAGAACGATTGAAAATCACCGGGGAAACGGTTTGAAAAAGTTGCAGATTCACACAATGGCGGAGCTTAACCAATTGATTTCTGCGATCAAGGAAAACAAGTAGTCAGAAAAAAATAACTGAATGTTGAGTAAACACAAACTACCTAGGTAGTCTCTCGGAAAATAATTTCTCCATCAGGCAGAAGCAAGCCTTAACAAAAGTGTCAATCCCGGAGAAAATTATGACAGTTCAATTATCTAAACGTTCATTCCTCAAAGGCCTTTTTGCAACTGGGGCCGCTCTTCCGCTCGGTTCTCTCGCACACGCTGCCGTCAGCGAGATTCCTCAGAAATGGGATCGGGAAACTGACGTCGTCATTCTTGGTTACGGCGGTGCTGGCGCCTCTGCAGCTATCACAGCAAAAGATGCGGGCGCTGAAGTTGTCATTTTTGAAAAATGTGCCCAGGGCGGCGGCAACACAGCTGTTTCTTCCGGCGGCATGATGATCCCGAATAATCGCGAAAGAGCGATCGCTTACCTCGATAAGACCTACGACTTTGCGAACTCTCAGAAAGATGCTGAACTTCTTGAAGCGTTTGTTGACGAAGCAATGAAGTCTAAAGAATTCCTTCTGTCTCTCGCTCCGGATCAGAAAGTCTATATCTATGGTCATGCGGGTTTCCAGAACATTCCTGAATCCGACGCAATCGATAAATGGCGTTTCCGTACTCCGAAAGGACAGAAGACCCGCGGCGGTGACATGCTCTTCAATAACTATCGCTATGCGGTTGAAACAGCCAGAAAGATTCCCGTTGTTTACAACGCAAAGGGACTAGAACTTATTCAAAAAGATGGTCAAGTGATTGGTGCGTGGATTGAAATCGAAGGTAAAAAACAGGCAGTTAAAGCCCGCAAAGGTGTCGTGCTTGCAACCGGCGGTTTCGAATTTAACGATAAGATGCTTTCCAACCACACTATGGGTCAGAAGTTCCATCGCCTCGGGCATCCTGGCAATACCGGCGACGGCGTGAGAATAGCTCAGGCTGCCGGTGCTGATCTTTGGCATATGAATGCTCTTTCCTGCCCGCTCGGTTTAGTGGTTCCGGGTCTGGAAACAGCTCTGCAGATCAATATGCTTGCTCCTTCTCATATTTACGTAGATCAGGACGGCAAACGCTTTACCAACGAAAAACTCGATAATCATACTTGCATTTATGCGGTCAATGCGCTCGACCCGATCAAACATCGTTACCCTAGAATTCCCTGCTTTGTCATCTTTGATGAAGAAGCCCGTAAGCGCGGTCCGATCATCGGAGGTGCTACTTCTGGTTATGCACTGAATCGAGAAAATTACAAGTGGTCTAAAGACAACTCGGCTGAAATTGAAAAGGGCGTCATCGTTTCTGCCCCGACAATTGAAGAGCTTGCGAAAAAGATCAACGTTCCTGCAGAAAATCTAGTTGCTACAGTTGAACGCTGGAATACAAACATCAAAGCCGGAGCCGATAAAGATTTCGGCCGTCCTCTGGAAAAGAAAGGCAAAGTCGCATTTGAAGGCCGCGAAGCCCCGATCGTCTCCCGTCCCATCGGTGAAGGTCCTTACTATGCTGCTGAGCTTTATCCGACAATCCTGAACACACAGGGCGGTCCGCGCAGAAATAAACTCGGTCAGGTTCTTGATCCGTTCAATCGTCCGATTCCGCGTCTTTACAGTGCAGGTGAACTCGGTTCTATGTGGGGTCATATTTATCAGGGTGCCACAAATAATTCAGAAGCCTGCGTATTCGGTCGCATTGCCGGTAAGACAGTAGCTGCGGAAAAGCCCTGGTCATAATCAAACTTGATCATCCTGCCAAAAGGCTCCTTTTGGCAGGAACCCAACTCAGAGATAAATAATGAAAAAATACCTCATGCTCTTCCTTCTCACGATGTTCTGTGCGGCAAGCGCCTCTGCGGCAGACAAGCTACTGGCTGATCGTCATATGGAACGTCTGGGAAAATGCGAAGCCTGCCACAAAACGATGCCTCCCAAGCAGGTGCCCTCCAAGGATTGTCTCTCTTGTCACGGAAGCTATGAAAAGCTTGCAGCACGTACCGATAAGAACGACATCAATCCGCATGACTCCCACCTTGAAGACCCTGACTGCGGTCAGTGTCACAGAGGCCATAAAAAGCCGGTACTAGCCTGTGACGAATGTCACGAATTTAAGAATATTCGGGTTCCATAAAATATCTTTTGAAGTTCTCCTTGGTCGACCGCATAAATGCGGTCATTTTTTCAACTCCATGCTTTTCTGCTTATTGGATCAAAATGTCGTTCTTGCGAGCATACCGCTTCATATAAAAGCTTTAATCCTCGTAAAAAGCTTAAAGAGGACGAAGATTTATGCCCCTTGTTTATTCCTTAACAGAGAGCAGAAAATCCGTAAAGTTCTTGCGGCTTCCCATCAGAACAATTTCATCATTCAGCAGGATTTTCTCTTCCATCGTTCGACGCTCCAAGTCCAGTATTTCTTCTTTCCTGCAGGGAAGGCCCAAGACATTTTTTTCAGTTACCTTCCGCACAGCCGACAGCAGTACAAGACCGAACCTTGAGAGATTCATGCTGCGATAGCTATGATCAACAAATCTTTCCGGGACCCTCATCTTCAAAATAATGTAATCATCACTGATATTGAAAGAGGTGCAGTTTGCGGCAAAAGCCAACTCAAATGTTAGGTCTTTCGCAGCCCTTTTCTCCGGAGCTAGGATACGATCCAGATTAAATGCTTCCAATACGGACTCATGAAGGTTATCAATTGCTCGCGCATAAATATGTTTTAGTCCCATCTTTTTAAGAAGCGCCACCGTACGCAGACTGGCACCAAAATCTTCACCGATCGCCACAATAATGACGTCCATATTCCTCAAGGGAAGCATTTTTAGTGCATTTTCGTCGCAGGAATCGAGCTGGTAGACAGTTGATAATTTATCCTTTATTGCTTCAATGTTGGACTCCTGGTTGTCGACGCCGATAACTTCGTTCCCGTGAAGCGCAAGATTGATAGAGAGCTCACGTCCATAAGTCCCTAAACCGATAATCATATAACGCATGTAATACTCCTAGTTAATGATGATATTTTCATCCGGGAAGACTTTCTCGGAATAGCATCTGCCGGAGAAGAGCCCAATCATCACCGACAGCAAGCCTACACGCCCTAAAAACATGGCGCAGCATAAGAGCGCCTTACTTTCCCAGCAAAGATTCGGCGTAAGTCCAAGAGAAGAACCGACTGTGCAAATTGCAGAAATCACTTCAAAAATAATAGCTTGAGATGAATGCTCAGGCTCAAGCAACATAAGTGAAAAAACAAAGAACAGGATTGCCAAAACGGATGACGATGCAACAGCATAAGCACGCATGACACAGTCATGTGGGATAGTTCGATTAAATGCACTTGTGTTGCGGCTTCCAAAAATCAAACTCTTAAGATTTAATAAAAGCACTGCGATCGTATTTACTTTAACGCCACCAGCCATTGATTGTGATGAGCCTCCTATCCACATAAGGACGCAAATCATAAGGATAGTCGCTGAATGGAAATCGGCCGGATTTACCGAAGCAAAGCCAGTAGTTCGAGGCAGAATCGAGTTAAATAACGATTGAACAAGCTTTGAGAAGAATGGAAGATCTTTCAGTACTCCGTTGAATTCTAAAATAAAGAAAAGAAATGCCCCTGTTGCTGTTAGGACCGCAGAGAGGATTAGGACTAGCTTGGTATTAAGATCAAACCTCGTTTTCGTCTCGTCCTGAAAAGATAATCCAATCTTCTGTTTCACGGCTGCAACGAGTTTGTCTTTTAAATTAATCAGGATCGGAAAACCAATAGATCCCATGAACATCAAAAAACAAATCACTAAGTAAAAAAACTGACTCCCATTCATCAGAACCGGATTACTCAGGCCGTCTTTCACATTTGAAAAACCTGCATTACAAAAGGCAGACATCGCATGAAAAGCAGCAAATACGCCTCTTTCATAATTTGAAGAAAAGAGAACAGCAGGTACCGACCAATAGATAAGGACTGCGCCGATCGCTTCAATCATCAATGTAAGCCCAAGTATATAAAGTAGGGTTGGGAGCAAAGCATCCATGGTTTTTGAGTAAACCATGTCTTTGATCAGTAGCTGGTTGTAGATAGAAGTCTGACCGGCATAGAAGATCGCAAAAACACTGGTAAACGTAATCAGTCCTAACCCTCCGATTTGAATAAGGCAGGAAAGTATTAGGAGCCCAAAGTTTGTAAAGACTTGCGAGATATCAGCGGGTGAAAGTCCTGTCACACACACCGCACTTGTCGAAATAAATAGGGCATCTATCAGGTCAAGCGGTTCTCTTGTACTTTTTGGGAGCATCAGTAAGAAAGTGCCTGAAGCAATCACCACAAGGAAACTTGAAGCGAGGATGAGCGTCGGATTTAAGCGATAACTTTGAGCGGCATCCAGGGCCTTTGCACTAAGAAAAATAATGGAATAGCCGGCTAGTGATACAAAGAGAAAAGTATTGGCCTGAAGGTAATGAAAAGGCGAAGGAAGAGGCGGTAGGAAATGGACCGCTGCATTAATCAGTATGAGGAAGTTAACGAGCCATTTCAGAACACCGGCCTTCTTCACATATGTGTCATAACTAAAAATGTAGCCAAGAAGAATGTTCAACGTAAAAAGGCATAAGACGCAATGCAGAGCAGCCAGAATCCAATCAGAAACATCTCCCGAATTTATTCCAAAAAAGAAAGCAATTCCAATGAGGCAAAACAGCGACGACAGTGTTGTGATCACTGAAAAAAATAAATCTAGTTTCGCAAGCCGATACGACAGGTCCTTAGATTTATGAACCGAAGAGTTTTTCTGCTTCCAAATAGCCCTCTTGATGGACTTTTCCAAATGAGACAAATGCTTTGGCATATACGCCGAATCACGTAGAGATGATTCCCATATCAAATTAAATCCGATTTATCTTAAAGACACATAGAGCTGTCCTCTGAGGAGAAATCTCAGACTGAGCATTAGAGAGATAAGCGAAGTAGCTGAGGTAAAAATAGGAGAAGTTGTATGAAGAGGTCGTCAATCTGAACTAAAATAACGAAATGCATAGAAATACGAACCCCTGGCAGTTGATCTGAATTATGCCGACAAAGAGAATAATCAACGCGAGAAATCGTGCGGTCGTACTTGGCAGCGTTGTCGCACTCTATGTTTTGACGACCGTCTTCTTCCTCCTGCGTGTGAATCAATACACTCAAGATATCTACGATTATCCCTATACAGTTTCCTCACAGGCGCGAATTATGCAGAGTCGCCTGTATGACTTCAGAAGTATTTTGCCGGTTGTGTTCGCATCGACAGATTTAGCTCCGGAGGATATCGAAAGCACATTGGAATCTCAGGAAGCACTTCAGAAAAACAGCATTAAGATCATTGAAAAAAAATACAGAGGTGGTTCTGAAGAATTAAGCAATTTAAAGGAAGCGTTATCCAGCCTACAGGCAAAGCGTCGTGAGCTGATCGAGATGACACGACAGGATCCGACTGTCGTAAGCATCATTACCCGCTATAGCCAGATCGTAGAACCGGCCTTTGTCCGCCTTGACGACGCACTTGACATCATTGCGGATGGGGCAGATAAACGAGGGCAGGAAATTCATGAGCATGCAGATAAAATTATCGTATATATCGTTGTTTTTACTATTGTTTTCGGTCTATTCCTGATTTTCTTTATTTACAGCGAGACCAATGAAGTCACTAGGTGGAATAAACGAATCCTGCAGAGGGAAAAGCTTCTTAATCTTCTGTGCGCTAGCGTGAACGACGTCTATATCATCTTCACTCGCACAGGTGAACCTGAATTTGTCAGCGCTAACACCAAGGCAATTCTCGGTATTAACCACACCAACATCCTAAAAGATAAGAATCTTTTTTTTCAGATGCTGAATGATAAAGATAACGAGTGGCTCCAAAAGTGCCTAACCGACTCTGCTGCTTCATCTTTTGCTCCACGTACGGTTGAACTACGCGGCAGCTCCAGATCCTACAAACTGCATGTCTATCTGATGAGAGCGGGAGAATCCAGCTGGTTTGTCGTGTCGCTTGTAGATGAAACAGAACAAATTCAGTACCAGAGGACATTGGGCGACGCTCTTCAGTCTGCACAAAATGCCAGCCGCGCAAAGAGCCAATTTCTTTCGCATATGTCGCATGAGATTCGTACGCCCATGAATGCGATCATTGGTATGACGACAATCGCACTTGCTAAACTCGACAATAAGGAAAGAGTCAGAGACTGTCTGACAAAAACCATGCAGGCGTCCAGGCATCTGCTTGGACTCATTAATGACATCCTTGATATGTCTAAGATCGAAAGCAATAAACTTGTGCTGTCTCAGGAGCCGTTCAATCTAAAGGATGCAATTCACAATCTAATGAATCTTGTTGACCCTCAAGCCAAGAGCAAAGGTGTGAATTTTGAGGTCACTATGAGCGGAGTCAAGCATGAGTCTTTTGTTGGAGATGCTCTTCGAACGAATCAAATTCTGATCAACATTCTCGCCAATGCCATTAAATTTACTCCAGAAGGCGGCAGTGTTCGTATGAGAATGTTCGAGAAAGCTACGAGTCCTAGCCGTGTTCGTTTAAAATTCGAAATTTCTGATACCGGTATCGGAATGGATGAAGAATTTCTTCAGCGAGCATTCCTTCCGTTTGAGCAGGCTTCTGGCGATATCAGTAAGAAGTTCGGAGGATCCGGCTTAGGGCTTGCCATCACCTATAACCTTGTCAGTCTTATGGGAGGGACGATTTTCGCAAAAAGCGAACTTGGTAAAGGTTCAACTTTTACCGTAGATATTCCTTTCGGATTAACTGATGAATCGGCTGAACATGACGAGGGGCTGAGAGAGTTAAAAGCGCTTGTTGTTGATGACGATAAAGATACCTGTGAACACGCGTGTCTGCTTTTAGGCCAGCTTGGACAAAAGACTGAGTTTGCATTGAGCGGCAGAGAAGGAATCGAAAAGATCGAACAGTCTCTGGAAGAAGGAGACCCGTTTGACGTCTGCTTCCTTGATTGGAAGATGCCGGAAATGGACGGAGAGGAAACTGCCTGTAAGATTCGAGAAATCGTCGGACCTGAAACTCTCATCATCATTATCAGTGCTTATGATTGGTCACCAATTGAAAAGAGAGCGAGAGAAGCCGGAGTTAACGGATTTATCGCTAAACCTTTCTTCACATCTTCCTTCTATGACTGCCTGAAGGCAAACGACGTTAATAGAAAAAATGAAACTGAAAAGCAGGCAACGCAGCCCGCGCATCATCCGACCATAAAAAAACGTATTCTGCTGGCAGAAGACAACGTCTTTAATGCTGAAGTTGCAGAAGAGTTTCTAGATATGGCTGGCTATGAGGTTGAAGTTCAGACAAATGGGAAAAAAGCGTTTGAAGCTTTTGAGCAGCGTCCTACCGGGTACTATGATTTGATCTTTATGGATATTCAGATGCCGGAAATGAACGGACTGGAAGCTACAAGGAAAATACGTCAACTCGATAGAAAAGACGCAAAAGAGATTCCAATCGTCGCCATGACCGCCAATGCGTTCTCTGAAGATGTTTCAATATCTTTGGAAGCCGGTATGAATGATCATATTTCCAAGCCGCTGGAACTCAAAAGGCTCTATCAGGTATTGGGAAAATATTTGGGAACTGATCCAAAAAATAAAGAATAGAAGTGTTTTTGAGGCTTCTGCTAGGCAGAAACCTCATTCAGACAGGAGCTACCGAAGCATATTCTTTCGATAGCGATAAGTATGAAGTGCGGCAAGGGCAACAAAGACCGCTCCTGCCGCAGTGTGGAGTTTGAATCCTTTGAATGCGAGAGCTGCTAATGAGGTTAAACCGCATACCAGCATACCCTTGTTTTCAAAAAGTCTCATCTCTTTGCTGCGCAGCATTTTCTTCGTCCTATGAGACAGAGTCGGCAGCGGTTTTGCATGAGGAACAACCTCATTAAAAACATGTGCTAAACCCCTTCTTTCAAAAGTGTGGGGATCATACTCAAGCAAAACAGAACCAGTAATCTGGTTCACGTCAGCCTTACGGACACCTTCAAGAGTTTTAAGCTCTTCCAACATCCGTTCAGCTGTTTTTAAATTCTTAAGAGCCGGGACGCGAAGACGCATGCGTCCCTTAGTATCGCTCACAATAAAATTATTCAAGCGCTTCATCGCTATACTCCAATTCCAGAATTTCTTCCTGATCGTATTTTTCAGCCAACTTCGGCTGCTGTGCGCTCCATGCGACGCCGAGCGTTGTGACATTGTGCAGAACAGCTCCGGTCGCAGGCATAATCAGCCCTAAAAGGCCGCCGGCCAGGTATGTCGAATTCAGTCCGATCGTAATCTGGAAGTTTTCTTCGATTCGCCGATAAGTCTTTTGTCCGAGCTCAATCGCCACGGGAAGCTGCGTCAAGTCAGAGTTCAGTAAGACAACCGAAGCGACTTCTTTTGCCAGATCCGCCCCGTCAGAAAGCGTTACACCGACAGTTGCCGCTGAGAGTGCAGGAGAATCATTAATGCCGTCTCCGATCATTAAGACCTTTCTTCCTTCATTTTCCATTCTGCGGACAATGTCGGACTTCCCTGTCGGAAGAACCTGCGAGAAATATTTCGTAATACCAAGACGACGCGCAACGTTCGCTGCTGTCCTCGGACCGTCTCCGGTAATCATCGCGATATTATTGATACCCAGAAGTTTCAGATTTTGAATGACATCTTTCGCTTCAGGCCGAATCGGATCCTCGACGCCAATCAAACCGCTTAACGTGCAGCCGACCACAAAATAAAGAACTGAATGCCCTTTCGAGGCAATTCTGTCGATCTCAGGCTGAGCAAAAGAACAATCCACGCCCTCATCATCCTCCACAAAATGACGCGAGCCGATCAGCAGTCTTTCTCCGTGCAGTTTAGATGCGATACCATGGCCGACAATGTATTCGACTTCGGCATGTTCTTCTTCATGCTGCAAGTGTCTTTCCGCTGCGGCGCGAACAACAGCGCGAGCCACAGGGTGCGGGAAATGTTCTTCCAAGCATGCCGCCATGCGCAGAATTTCTTTTTCGGACCATTTCGAATCCAAAGGTACAACGCACGACACTTTCGGAGAAGAAACCGTCAGAGTGCCGGTCTTATCAAATACCACCGTGTCAACCTGAGCTAAGGCTTCAAGATACTTACCTCCCTTGATCAAAATCTTGTGGTTTGCCGCTTCCTTCATCGCGCTGAGAAATGCGATCGGTGTTGCCAGTTTCAGCGCGCATGAGTAATCAACCATCAGGACGGCAGCAACCTTAGCCAAGTTTCTTGTCACCGCGCCAACGACTCCAGCCAGTAAGAAGCTATAGGGCACGATCGTATCCGCAAGCCGCATAGCTTTTGCCTCAATTCCTGCCTTTGTCTTCTCACTGTTTTCAATAAATTCGACGATCTTATTAAGACGGCTTTCAGAGCCGATTGCGGTAGGTCTGATTAAAAGTTCGCCCTCTTCCACTGTTGTACCGGCAAATACAACGTTCCCAGCTGTGCGGTGTACCGGAAGCGGCTCACCAGTCATGGAAACCTGATTCACCATACCGTCCCCGCCAACTACTTCACCGTCAGCCGCGATAGCGCTGCCCGCTCTGACTACAAGAATGTCGTATTTCGTTAAAGAGGAGAACGGAACTTCGAAATCTTCACCGTCTTTGCGGATCCATACTGTGTCAACATTAACTGCCAAGGACTCGGTTAGATTTTCCATCGTCTTGCGCCGCGTCCACTCTTCAAGGCTTTCACCCAAGCCGAGAAGCAGAGCAGTTGTTGCCGCAGTTTTGAAATCCCTCATCACTAACGCGATCGCGACAGAACTTAGATCTAAAACTTCAACAGTGATCTTGCCTCTGAAGAGCTGTTTAAACCCGTCAAAAAAGATATCTTTCGTTCCGGAAATAAACATCCCAAGCCGCAAAGGAAACGGCAGGAAAGAACCGAAAAGCAGTCTTAATGAAGGCCAAAACGTCACATCCGAGATGACACTTGTACCCGTCGGAATCGTTTTAGGCATTGTACGAACTTCGTACTCGCTGTCGGACAAGACATGCTCAACAGCCTTGAGCGCAGAAAATTTCGTTATAGCCGCAGCGGCGTGACGAGGAATGGTTGTCAGGGCATTCGTGCCTGTTAATAAAGCAGGGATTGCACTGAAATGAGACGTAGAAACCAGCACACGCCTTTTCTTTCCAAGCGACGAGAGGATTTCGTCCACAAGACCGTAGTAACCTCCGCTGGACACCAAAATATGGCCCCGATCAACATAAGTCTCCAAATTCCAGTCGGCTGTACCGAATGTATTCGGATCGATCAGGCATCCATAATTTCCGCTTCCGACCTCTACAGAACAGACACTGTCGCTTCGTGTGCCGCCGCTCGTCACAGCGAGATCTATCGATCGGGAAAGCAGCATCTCCTCCACTAAAACTGAATTGGTTTGAACAAATCTCAATCGAGTACAAGTCGGAATGCGTTTGGTGAGTTCGACCATGTCAGACCCCATCGCCAGCTCGAAATCATCGGACATTCCAATCGTGATCGTCCTGCCGTTGAAAAGCCCCGAGCGGCTTGAAAAAAGTTCAAAGGTTTGCGAGAAACGCTCCAGCATCTCACGAAGTGTTGGATAGAGCTGATTCGCAAATAAAGTCGGCGTCAATCCTCTTCCGTTTCGAACGAACAATGGATCGCTGTAGAGCGTTCTTAACTTCGCCAGAGAAGCGGAAACGGCTGACTGAGTTTGATTAAGCCGTAGTCCGGCTCTTGTTGCACTTTTTTCTTCATATACAGCAACAAAGACTCTGACTAAATTTAAATCAATTGAATCGATATTAATCTCGTTCATATCTCTTATTTCTCCTCGCCGTATTCGCAAGTCAGCTTAAGTCAGAAAATCTTAACTGTAGCCCTCATCCATCTAATTCTAAAGGAGAAAATCATGAGCAAACATATAGTTGCGGCGCTTCAAATCGGAAGTGATCTTATCGAAGGAAAAGCCAAGACATTAGAAAAAATCATGTCTTACGAACAGGCAATCATTGATTCGAAAGCTGAACTTGTCGTGATGCCCGAGGCTCTTCTCGGCGGATATCCGAAAGGAGAAATCTTTGGTGCATATCTAGGGTACCGATTGCCTGAAGGACGTGCCGACTTTGCCGCCTACTACGAAAACGCCATTGACGTTCCCGGGCCTGAATGCGAGGAACTCGCCGCTCTTTCTGCTCGCACTGGAGCTTCCTTAGTCGTCGGATGCATTGAGAAGACTCCCCATGCTCTTTACTGCTCCGCGCTCTTCTTCGACCCCGAAAGCGGACTTGCCGCTAAACACAGAAAGCTTCTTCCAACCGCATCTGAGCGACTCGTTTGGGGCATGGGAGACGGGTCCACACTTCCGGTTGTGCAGACAAAAGCCGGCAAAGTCGGCGCCTGCATCTGCTGGGAAAATCATATGCCGCTGCTTCGCTCCTACATGTATGCCAAAGGAGTAGAGGTTTACTGCGCTCCGACGGTCGACTGCCGCGATCAGTGGCAGCACTCAATGAAACACATCGCGCATGAGGGGCGCTGCTTTGTGGTAACCGCTGTCCAGTACCTACCGTCTCCGGAAGCCTTAGGCAAAACCGTTCCACACTGGAAGGACGATGAAGAACTGATGCGCGGCGGCTCCGTCATCGTTGACCCGATGGGGCAGGTACTTGCCGGACCTCTATATCACAAAGAAGGTTTGGTCAGTGCTGAGATCGATCTCGAGGACATCGTCAAAGCAAAGTATGACATGGATGTTTCCAGTCACTACGCCCGTCCCGACGTGTTCTCTCTGCATGTAGATACAAGACCAAAAAAAACCGTTGTTGAGACCGTCGTCACTGAAGTGATCTCTAAATAACAAACCTCATGTTCGGGCACGTCTCAGACGTGCCCATTTTCTCAGGAGACAAATATGACCGGCGTGATACTTGCTCAGATTGTTGTCGTAGTTACGCTCATTCTCATGATTATCGGCAAAACGCCGATGTACATCACCGCAGTTGTCGGCTCCACGATTGCAGCTCTGCTGGCCGGAATTCCGCTTTACGGCGCAGACCCTGTAACCATTAAAGGCCTGTTGATTGGCGGTTTAAATCCCGTACTAATTGATATGGGCGGCATTCTTCTTTTTATAGGCATTATGCAGTCAACCGGTTTTCTCCATGTCATCATCGGAGATATTATTAAAGCCGGTAACTATATTGGAGGCGGTCCCGGAATTATCACTGCGGCAGCAGCGGTCGCCGGCGGTATCGGCATGATGGTGGGCTTTACTCAGGCCGCTATTACCGGCGTTGTCGCAGGTCCTGCCGCTATTAAGCTCGGAGTGGATAGGAATGAAGCCGCCGGTGCGCTGCAGCACGCGAACATTCTCGGCTGCGGAGCCGGCTTCTCGCACCCGACTGTTGTCGGCATTCTGGCAATTTCCGGGATCGGCTACGGCATGGTAAACGTTTGGGGGTTCGTGGTTGCCGCCGCGGTTATGAGCATAGCCTGGTATCGGATGAGAACACACGTTCGAAAGGAAGGATTTGTTAAAAAAATGAGCGCCGAAGAGATTAAGCAGCTTCTCGATAAATTCAATAAAGACAAAAAAGCAAATGTTTCTTCCTGGATTGCATTCACTCCGTTCATCATCCTTATTGTCGCCGCTTCAAGCGGAGCTCCGATCTTCATCGTGTGCTTTTTCTGCGCACTGCTGACGTCTTTACTTGCTCGTCGTGATCTTCAGAAGAGCCAGGGAGAGATGATTGAAGGCGTCAGAATGATCGCTGTGCCTTTCATCGCGACCATTGTTTTCCTTTTCATGTCCGGCGTGATTAAAAATACGGGTTTCGTGGACACCATTGCGAAATTCTTTGAACCGCTGCTCGCCTACTCGCCAGAGCTTCTGATGTTCCTGATTTCAATTATCACCGGCATCATCACGCAGAGCCTTGCAGCCTCTTCTGCAATCCTGCTTCCGTTTCTCTCCGTCGTGCTGACTGCAGGAGCCGATCCGATGGCAAGCTCCGTTGCCGCCATCGCCGGGGCCAATATTGGTCAGTACTACCTGACAGGCGGTCCGGTTTCCGGCTTAAATACTGTGATCCCTGTTGTTCCCGGTTCTGACTTAGTGAAGGCCAACTTGTTCCAAAGACCGAACTATCTCTTTGGATTCGTTGTCGCAGGCTGTATTGTCGCAGCACTGACATTCCTCTAAGAAGAAATACCTTATTAAATAATCCTTCCTCCTTTTGCAGGCTGTCTTTCGGGCGGCCTGCTCTTTTATTCGCATAGGAAATCGTCAGAGATGGCGAGGCGTGCCGGCCGGCTGCTGATAAATTCGATTTTTTTCTTCGATAATCGCTTGAGCGCGTTCCTCCAGCCGCCGCATGATCCAAAGTACTGCTGTGGAGTCTTCGCGGTAATCAGCCTCAGCGATCATCTGAACACGGTCGTCCCTTCTCAGCTTATCCACCTGAACGAAAGCCTCATTGCTGCCCTTCGGGTATACAGCCAAGGTTGCTCCGCCTTTTTCGTTAATCAGAGAAAACGCCGGAACGTCGCTCGGGCCGTCCGCAACATAAACCATATTGCGAAAACGCACACGTCTTTCGCTTTCCGGAATTTTAGAATTCACATCAATTGACGCGCCTTCGACCACGCCAACGCCTTTGTTAATCTCAAAAATCGCTTTGGTTTTAGATGTATTGTCCAGACTATATGCAATCTTGCCAAGATGACGCAGTCCGTTCTCCTCAACATCAACCAGTTCCGCGCCCCAGACATGCTTTACGTGCGGGAAAATGTCGGATCCTATAATCATTCGTTTCAGGCCGGTGCTGACGATATAGTTCTCGAATGTAATACCGGCATCTCGATACTGAGGTTCATCGTTGAGCTTATTGACGGCGGTAAATAAATCCACCGCGCCTTCATAAAACTCAATTTCTTTTCCGAATCGGACGAGCAAATCGTTATTTAGTCCCTCAAACATTCCGCCTTTTTTACTGAATTCAAGAAACCGATTAAGGTAGAAAGAGTCTTCATTAACATCAAGTCCTTGGTCCCGAAGCGCTTGTATCTCTTTGCGGTTTTCCGCCCAGAATTGAGCGCCGTCAAATTTGTAGTGTTTGAAGATCGGTTCCTGCATGTAGTTAGGAATAAGCGTCTTGTCGAAGTCCCAAATCGTTGCGATCACATCAGCCATAATTACTCACCTTTTTCTAATATTTTAAAGGGATTAGAGCAATTATCTTTTTGATTCTCTGCTCTTTTGAAGTAAAAAGGGACAGCCACTCATCACTGCCCGCAGAGATTAAAAATCCTCATGAGCAACATCTTTCTTTCCGTCTTTGATCATTAAAATAATTTCACAGCCAAATCCATTTAAAGGAAACAAGACATGAACTTCATTTGCTCTCAATGCGGCAAAACAACCGACAGCGCAACAATGGCCTGTCACTGTAAATGCGGAGGACTTTTCTCCCTGCCTCAGGATCATTTGCCTTTATGGGATAAGAGTCTTATCGATCAAAAAGTATGGAGCCTTTTCCGCTATCACGCCTTTATGAACCTCGATGCAGGCGAATGGAAATCTGTCTCAATGGGCGAAGGCATGACGCCGATTGTTCCTTTTAACGAAGATGTGCTCTTCAAAATGGATTTCATGATGCCTACTCTGTCCTTTAAGGATCGAGGCGCGGCAGCATTAGTGAGCCACATGAAAGCCATCGGCGTTAAAAAATGCGTCCAGGATTCCAGCGGCAATGCCGGTGTTGCGGTTGCGGCTTACTGTGCCCGCTGCGGCATTGAATGCGAGATCTATGTTCCGGAAGGCACCAGCCCTAACAAAATTTCTATGATTGAAGGCTTCGGCGCCAAAGCCGTTGTTGTTCCCGGAAGCCGTGACCACTGCGCAGATGTCTGCAGATCCAAAGTCGAAGAAGAAGGCGCTTACTACGCTAATCATGTCTACAACCCATATTTCTATGAAGGGACAAAATCCTATATCTACGAAACGTTTGAGCAGCTCGGCAGACTGCCTGAAAATATTTTCATCGAGCTTGGCAACGGCACGCTCTTTATCGGCGCGGTCTTAGCCGTCGAACATCTGCTTCGTTCCAAAGCTATCGATAAGGCTCCGAACCTTATCGCGGTACAGAGCGAAAACTGCGCGCCCTTTATGGAAACCGTTGAGCAGAACGCCGATCACATAGTCAGTGTCGACGTGAAACCCACATTGGCCGAGGGTATTGCGATCGGTAAACCCGCAAGAGGCGCGGAAGTACTTGAAATGATACGAAAGCACTCAATTCGGGTTGTTACAGCGCCCGAAGCGCAAATCCTCGAGTGCCGCAGGCAAATGGCGGCAAAAGGGTTTTACGTCGAGCATACAACCGCCGCGGCGCTTGCCGCCTACTACCGTTATCAGGAGCTTTACGGCCCAACGCATGACGCCTTAATTTCATTATGCGGTGCCGGCCTCAAGAGCGAACATTAAAAGCGGTCAGCCCTGTTTTAATTTCACCCGCGGACTCCCTATATTGATACAATTCCTCAAGGTATTTTAAAGGGGTACCCGGATGGATAAATTCGATCGTGAAATTCTTTCGATATTGGTCGAAAACGGTAAAATTCAGCTTTCTGAGCTCTCCAAAATGACTGATCTCAGTGTTTCGTCCTGCCAGAGGAGAATTAAAAATCTGGAAGAAACGGGCATTATCAGTAAGTATCAGGCGGTGGTAAATGAGAAGGCGGTTGGCAAAGGCTTCCAAGCTCTGGTTTTCATTTCATTGGCACAAGCAACCAATGAGAAAATCGGTGAGTTTGAACGAGCCCTCGTGAACATTCCTGCTATTACCAGCGCACATAGGATTTTTGGAGAGCAGGATTATGTGCTGCGTGTCGCGACGACGGACCTCTCCGACTACCAGCAGGTCTATGACACTCAGTTGTCGACGCTTCCCTATATCAGGAAGATCGAAACAACACTTCTTATGAAGGAGATTGTTCCTTTTAGATTGTGTCTTGACCAATAATCGATTCGATTGCTCTGCCTATCAAGCCGCCTTTTGGGCGGCTTTTGATTTTTCGCAGGAAATCACCAATAGCAATCCTCACCCGATCGGACAACAATATCCCGCGAATAATAGGGATATCGAGTGCAGCTGCTTAAATTTCTTTTCTTCATTTGTTCGGCTTTCTTTTGCTTTAGCTCAGCCGCATCAGAAGCAAAACAGGAAATCAGGATTGCGGTTTTGTATACGGAGGACCCGCTGTTCTTCATCAATACCTTCGCGCCGACCATTGACTTTTTAAGGAAACGCTTTCCGCAGTATCGGATCACCACGCAGGAAATTACAGAGCTTCAAGCTTTCGATAAGCTCAAAACCGAAGATTTCAGTTTTCTCCTTTCTCCTGCGGGTGTTTACGCGTCTTTTGATCCTACTTCCGAAGGGCTTCGGCAAATCGCCGCAAGGACCTCGCCTTTTGCGAGTACAGCCTCTGAATCCGTTGCGTCTGTGCTTATTACGTCCGCACACCGATCTGATATCACAAGTCTGAAAGACATTCAGGGCAAAAGAATCGCAATCCGCGATCCTAATTCTCTGAGCGGCTGGCTCGGCGCAAAGGGTGTACTTCGCGATCATCTTTCGGAAAAGGATCTTGAAGGCAGACTGATCAATACCCAATACCGATTCCCTGACGTTTATTCCTACCTGGAGTCGGATGAAGCGGATGTTGCCGTTATCCCAGCGTGCGAACTTGAATCATTGATTGAACGCGGTCTTATCTCCGGTGACAAATACCGAATCATCGGAGAAAAGCCTTCCACGCTTGCCTGCAAAGTTTCTTCTTCGCTTTACCCGGATTTTGTTTTCTCTTCGTTCCCGCACGCATCTCCGGAAATCGTAAAAGACTTCACCGTCGCCCTTTTAACAATGCCTAAAATGCCTGACGGCGGATCTTGGGGCATTGCGAACGACTTCCGCAGTGTTCTGCGGCTTTTTAGAAAACTCGAAATCGGACCATACAAACCTCAGCCCTTTTCTTTGTTTCAGCTGGTCAGCAAATACAAAACGGAAGCAGTCCTTGCACTTGCCCTGCTTTTAGGACTGATTTTCCATATCTACCGAACGAATTCACTTGTGCTGCAGAGAACGTCCGACCTTCGTAAAGCCATTGAACAAAGGGACAGCGTTGCAGAAATCGCAAGAGCTTCGCTGAAGCGTCTCAATCTCATGGAAAGACGAGGCATTCTTTCGCAGCTCTCTAATATGTTTGCTCATGAGCTGAAGCAGCCTTTATCCACAGTGGTCAATTACTGCAACGGCCTGAAGATGTACGGAGAGTCTGTAAAACTTGATCCGATTCTCAGCGAGAGCATTGAGGCGATATCTTCTGAAACCCAGAAAGCCGCAGCGATCGTAGATCGAGTAAGAAGTTATGCAAAATCAACCCAGCCGGTTTCTTCCGAGGCAAAAGCTGACCTCTCGGAAGCGATACGCAAAGCCATCAACGCTTTCAGACTTTACGTCTCCACTCAGTGCCGATTAAATGTCGATATTCCGGAAAGCTGCATGGTCGCCGGAGACCCGCTGGAACTTGAAATTCTAGTTCTTAATCTTCTGCGCAATGCCTCAGACGCAGTTGAGCCGCTAGGTAAAGACGCACAGATCAAGGTGGAAGTGAAGCAGACAGAAGCGGGATGCACACTAAACGTCAAGGATAACGGGCCGCCAGTAACAAGTGACGTTGTCGAGCGCATGAGACGGGCGCTTCAGGCCTCAATTAAAACCGATGGTCTTGGGCTTGGTCTTATGATTGTGCACGCCATCATTGAGCGGCACCGCGCCGAAATTAATATTCAGCAGTTAAAACCTCAAGGCATCAGTATCTCAGTGACATTTAAAGGAGCTGACTCATGAAAACTTCAAAGCTAGACCCCATCATTAGGATTGTTGATGATGACCCAAAGGTCCTTGCCTCAGAGGTTTTTCTGGTGAAGATGGCGGGATATCGAACCGCTTCCTACGAAAGCGCCCTCGCATTCCTGAATGAATACGATCCGCTCTTTCCCGGCTGCCTGATACTCGATATCCGAATGCCGGAAATGAGCGGGCTGCAGCTTCAGGAAGAAATGATCCGCAGAAATATTGATCTTCCAATATTGTTTCTTACCGGGCACGGGGATGTGGATATGGCCGTCAAAGCCCTTCTCACCGGGGCCTCGGATTTTCTTATCAAGCCGCCTGATCCAGCAAGATTAAAGGCTTCGCTCGCCAAAGCTGTTGCTGAAAATCTAGAGGATCGGGCTCGTAAAGAAGAAATCGATCATATGACGGTCAAGTACAACCTGCTCACCGCAAGTGAAAAGAAAGTAGCTCCGAGGATTGCCAACGGTGAGTTAAACAAGGTCATCGCCTTTGATATGGAAGTATCGGAGCAGGCGGTCAAAAACTGGAGAAGTGCCGTCCTGCATAAATTGGAATGCCGCAATGTGATTGAACTTCACAATTTTCTTCGCAAGATAGGCATTATTGAGGCCTCATGATGCTTAGACGCGACTTTATGATTTCTGCCGGAGCCTGTGCCTTGTCCTATCCGTCACTTGCTCAGGAGAACGACTGGGATTATGACTGCGACGTATTGGTAATCGGAGCCGGGGCCGCAGGTTTGTCGGCCGCGGTACGCGCAAGTGAGCTCGGAGCTCGAGTCATTCTGATAGAAAAGCGGGAGATTATAGGCGGCAATACCTTAATTTCCGGCGGCTTTCTCGGCGTCATAGATCCGGTCCGTCAAATTCCGCTTGGAATCACCGATTCTGAAGAGCGGCATTTCAACGATATTTGGATCAACGGCGGTCAGATCGCAAAGCCCGCACTTATCCGCACTCTTGTTAAAGAGAGTCAGCGTATGCTCGGCTGGCTGGAGAATAAGGGTGTTAAATTCCGCAATGAGGTTATAGAAATTTACGGCTCTCATCATCCCCGCTGCCATCAGCCTATTCTGCCCAACGGAACAAGTTATGTTCGGGCGCTCAGTTCTGAAGCAATGTCGAGGAAAGTCCAAATTCTGAAGTCAACGGCCGGACAAAAACTTCTTCAGAACAATGAAGGACGAGTCATCGGTGCAGAAGCTCGACAGAAAAATAAAGGAGTCCGCATTCGTGCGGATAAAGCCGTCATCCTAACGGCGGGCGGCTTCGGTGCGAATCAGCGCATGGTTGAGTCATTCGACGAAAGGCTCGTGGGGCTTCCGACCAACTGTACAACAGGCTCTACCGGTGAAATGCTTCTTTCTGCTGCTCGAATCGGCGTCTCGACCGTAGATTTAAAAGCGATTCAATGTCTGCCGGGGCCACTGCCTACCGGCAGGATTCGTGTCCGCTTCCATAACGATGTCAGCCGCTTTATTCTCATCAATTCTGAAGGGAAGCGCTTTGTGGATGAGCGCTCGAGGCGCGATGAACTTACCGACAGAATACTTTCCACGCCGCAAAAGAGCTGTTTCTGCATTATTGATAACGACGCCTTAGTCATGGCGGATCTGATTGTCCAGAGAGACGCAATCCGAGCCGCGGAGACAGGAGACGCCATTAAAGCGGACAGCATTGAGGAGCTTGCGCAAAAGCTTGGCATCGATTCTGCCGTGCTTCGGCAGACCATCGAAGAAAGAAACAATACGATTAAAGCTGACAATGAAAAGAACAAGCGATTCCCAATCGCCAAGGCGCCTTTCTGGGCAGCTAGAGTCGGCATGTGCGTGCACTACACCATGGGCGGCCTAGTGATTGATTCATCGACCCGGTGCCTTTCCGACGGGCGCCCTGTGCCGGGGCTTTTTGCAGCCGGAGAAATTACCGGAGGAATCCACGGAAGAAACAGAATCGGCGGCAACGGACTTGCAGACGCATTTACCTTTGGCATGATTGCCGCAGAACAAGCGCTTAAAAATGCGTAGCACATTAATGGGATTAAGTCAATAAACCAGAAGTTATTTCTGCGTGATTCACCGCTCCTTAAACTTTGATCATCGTTTAACACATTGATCTCAATAAACACCAAGGAGACATAATCATGGCTTTAACACGCAGATTTTTTCTGGGAACCGCTCCTGCGGCAGCCGCTGTAGGCATTTTAGGCTCTACAGTTGCCACAACAGCAGAAGCCGCCATCAAGTGGGATGAAACATACAATGTCGTCGTCATCGGTGCAGGCGGTGCTGGTCTTACAGCTGCCGTATCCGCAAAAGAAGCCGGCGCAAAGAAAGTTGTCGTTCTTGAAAAGATGATGTTCGCAGGCGGCAACACAATTCGTGCCGGCGGCGGATTTAACGCTGCGATCAAGGCTGATTATGAAAAGGCCGGCATTAAAGACTCTCCGAAACTCCACGCAGAACAGACTCTTGCCGCTGGTGACGGCAGAGGCGACCCCGTCCTCGTCAACCAGCTCACAGAAAAAGCTCCGGAAAGCGTCCAGTGGCTCAAAGATCACGGCGTTAAGTTCCAGGATCACATCTATCAGATTTACGGCGGCCTTTACAAACGTGCCCGCAACCCGCTCGGACCTCGCGGCGGCGCATACATTAAGGCTCTTCTCGAAGTCTGCAAGAAAGAAGACATTCCTATCATGTTCAATGCCCGCGTCGTTGAAATTATCCGCGAAGGCAATTTAAGCGGCAGAGTGCTCGGTGTTAAGGTTGAACTGAAAGGCAAGACAATGTACATCCGCGCCACCAACGCTGTCGTTGCAGCTGCCGGCGGCTTCGCGGCCAGCGACAGACTGACCGGTATTTCCGATCCCAGAATGGAAAAACTCGGTACAACCAACCATCCGGGCGCAACAGGCGACGTATTAACTAATCTGGTTGACATCGGTGCCGGCACACGCGGTCTTGATTACATCCAGTGCATCCCCGGAGGCGTTCCCGGAGAAAAATATCCGCCGAACCTCTTCACACATGTTGACCGCTTCCTCTTCATCAACCTCAACGGTCAGCGCTTCATCAAAGAAGATGCCCGCAGAGACGTTCTGAGAGACGCGATGCTTGACCAGCCCAAAGCAATCGCCTGGACGCTCGTCGACGCTGACGGTTTTGAGCAGCAGAAGAACTCCAAGGGTCCTGAAAACGAAGCCGCTCTTAAAGCCGGTACGCTTTACTATGCTGACACCATTGAAGACTTAGCGAAGAAGACCGGTCTTCCCGCTAAAGAATTGAAAGAAGCTGTCGACACATACAACAAAGCGGTAGACACCAAGAAAGATCCGTTTGGCAGAGCTGAAACCGTTCTTGTGAACAAGATCATTAAAGCTCCGTTCTATGCCGGCCGCGTCACAATGAAACGTCACCATACAATGGGCGGCGTCATCATTAACAAAGACGCTCAGGTTATTGACCGTCACGGCAACGTCATTCCGGGTCTCTATGCTGCCGGTGAAGTTACAGGCGGCATCCACGGTACCAACCGTGTCGGCGGAAACGCTATGGCGGACATCTTCACATACGGAAGAATTGCAGGTGTCAACGCAGCAAAGAACCCCGCATAAATTAACATAACTTAGTTCTCCTCATTAAGCAGTCTCCGACAAACGTCGGAGGCTATTTTTTCATTTTTCATTCTCTTAAAAACATCGCTTAACGAGCCGCTCGCCTTATACGCCTAAACAGCCTGTTAAAACGGCAGAATTTTCTGGGATATACCTGAATACACCGATAGTTATCTTCATGATTGTCCGCTCTATAGTGAATAAATCAATTCAATCAAAAGGAGAAATTAAATGAGCTGTTTAGACGATTACCGCATGACTTTAAAAGGCCGAGAGTTTCTTCCGCTCATGGTTGGCGGGATGGGCACAAACATTTCGACGTCCGCCTTAGTACTCGCCATAGAAAAGCTGGGCGGCATCGCTCATCTGTCCGACGCAATGCTTCCGACGGTCGCAGATAAGGAGCTTGGTACCGACTTCACTAAACAGAAGACGATTCTTTTGAAAAAATTCAGCGGCTCTTTTGACAAGAGCTTAGAGAAATTTGACCTTGCTGCACTTGCTGAAGTCAGTGATCGTTATTTCAGAAACGTGATGGATAAAGTAAGCGGAAAAGGCTTGGTTCTTGTGAACTGCATGGAGAAGCTCACCATGAACGATCAGCTGGGCACGCTCAAAACACGGCTGAACAGCGCGCTGAATGCAGGCGTTGACGGAATTACCATGTCCGCTGGACTTCATTTAAACAGTCTCAAGCTGATGCAGGACAACCCAAGATTTAAGGATGCACTTCTCGGCCTCGTTGTCTCTTCCACGCGGGCACTTAATCTCTTTCTGAAACGGACGAGCTCTATAGGACGCAAGCTTGATTACATTGTTGTGGAAGGTCCGCTTGCAGGAGGACATTTAGGATTTGGTGAGGATTGGAGAAACTACAAACTGGAAAACATCGTTAAAGATGTCGTTCAGCACGTTAAAGAGTGCGGACTGAACATTCCGGTTCTTGGAGCGGGCGGAGTCTTTTCCGGACAAGATGACATTAATCTAATTGAACAGTGCGGAGCTGCCGGCGCTCAAGTGGCCACACGCTTTACGATTGCTCAGGAAAGCGGTCTTCCTCAGCAAGTAAAAGAGATTTATCTGGACTCTAAAGAAGAAGATGTAGTTGTGAATCATCTTTCTCCCACAGGTTACCTCATGCGAATGCTGAAGAGTTCACCTGCAATCACAGCAAAGATCCACCCGAATTGTGAGTCTTACGGCTACATGCTCTCCGGCGGAAGCTGCCCTTATTTAAAAGAATTTGAAGCTCAGGAGCAAGGCGCCATAAGGGGAGAAAATTCCAAGTGCTGTTTATGCACACAGATGCGCAATTACAAGGTATGGACCTGCGGCACTACGGTTTCCAAACTTAAAGAAACTGTAAAACGCAGCGCAAGCGGCTGGGAGCTTCCGAGCGCGGAACAAATTTGGAATGATTACCGGTTTGGTAAAAACTCCAAGTAACGGGAAGCACATTAATGCTGCGCAGAAGGAGCCGGAGAGAGAAAAATGTCAAGGCAAATGCATATCTTCGGCTCTTTAAGACAAACCTGTGAACAGGTTCACACGAGCAGAAAATCGCCCGTGCTATTAGCGGGACCTGTCACTCTGTCAGGAGCCAGTTTCATTAAGTCTTATTTTCCATAAGGAGAATAAGACTTGCCATTGTTCGTAACGGATCAAGGCCCGCCGTACTCAGTTCCGCTATAGAGAAAACAAAAGACGTCGACCACATTTCTGCGACCGGCGTCTTTTCTTATGAATGTCTGTACAGATTACAGGCCTTTTTCTTCCATGGCTTTTACGCCTTCAAAGATCATCTGTTTGTAAAAACGACGGACAAACTCTGTATGGAAGTCCATGTTGTTGAAGTACGAGAACGTAAAGCGTTTCGGATCCTGTCCAAGCTCTCTTTCCTTCGAATCTTCGTGGCCGATAAACATATGATCCGTCTTGGGCACGGCTTCAAACTTCTTGCCGTCCGCAAGCGAAAGATCCATCTTCATTGTCATGTCGTACTCGTAGACAATCTTCTCAGGATGCTTATCCGGATCCGCTTTTTTAGCTGCGACCGCCGCTTTAGTCTTCTCATCCATAGCGCGAGTCACATCGATCGTCATCACGCCCTGTTTTTCCTTATCGTCCTCTTTAACGATCTTAAAGAGGCCTGTTTCCTCTAAGTAGCGTTCTGCGGCGAACCACAAGCCGTACTGTTCACGCCAGTCGGCGGGACGCTCTTCAAAGGGCTCCGTCACGATAGGACGTCCTTCCCAGAGGTAATTAACGACCAGAGAAACTTTCAGAGGCTCTTCAACTTTTTTAAACTGATCCGCCTCGATAACCTGAGTCGGCTGTGTGAACCAGCTTTCGCGCGGGTAGTCCTTATGATCGTAAGAAGTACAGGCGCTCAGACCAAGTACAGCCGCTGACAGAATGGTAATTCCAAATAATTTGCTTTCTTGTTTCATGATATGGATTCCGTTAGATGTTCCGGGAGAAGGGGGAGAAATCCTCCTCCTTCGCTTCCCGAAGATCAGAACATGTACTTGATACCGATCTGAGCGGTTTCGTTGTGATATCCGGCTTTACCGGCCTGAACACCCACGGTCGCCCAACCGAGCGTATTGCGCGTTATATGTCCTTCAAGACCCATGCGGAATTCGCCTAAATTACGGCCGCCGTCCATATAAGTCTTCGCACTGCCCATCTGAACACCGGTCTTCTTGGTGTTGTGGATCCAGTTTCCTTCGATGAATCCAAGACCCTTGTTCATGTAGTTACCGTGAACTCTGGCGCCAACTCGGATCGCAACATTGTCCTTGCCAAGCTGTTTGTACTTAGTGTCGGTTGCGTCATAGCCGTCATTGGCTTTGACTCCGTCCCATACCACCTGAACTTCAGGCTGGAAGGTCCAAATCACCTTATTGAAATCCTTCGTACCGGATTCGCCGAGAGGAATCGTGTATCCGCTTTCCACCGACCAAACCCAGCCGTGAGACTTGTAATTAAACGTCGAAGTCGTCTCGCCCCACAGCTTATTATCGTAACGACCGTACAGCAGCCAAGAATCCACATAGAATCCGTCATCCGGGCTGTTGCCTGTATAAAGGGTTCCGTAGATACCGACCGCATAGCCGTCGGAACGCGACTTGGCCGAGGCGTATGTTCTGGTATTAGCTCTATGGTAGAGGCCGCCTGCAAAGACGCCGCCAATATACTTCCAGTCTTCGTTGATTTCGTTGCGAATCAAGTCTGCGCCGATCTGAGTAACTGCAGTGCGGGCATGTGTCCTGCTTTCCCCGCCGCCGGACTTAAAGTGCGAGTGACTTCCGACCTGACGAACCCAAGCCGCTGCCGGTTTTTCTTTACCGTCAAACGGATCAATGTAGTAGGCCTGACCGAAGCGATCATGCAGGCGCATATGCATCTTGGCCCAAGCTTGCGAGTTTGCCATGTAGGCGCCTCCTTCAGGCCGCAGAGTATTGCCTTCGTCATCAGGAGTCGGCGATGTCGGATTATCCGGCATCTTTGGCAGGTCTGGGTTCTCCGGCGGTACAACAGGTACTTCCGGCTCTTCCGGTGGTTCTATCGGAGTCCAAGGAATAGCAGCATCCCCATCGGCCTTATTCACAAGGTACCAGTCGTTTCCGTCACCCTGTTCGTTAAGGCGATAGAACTTAACGTGTGTTTCGTTATCCTTTGCAACCACTCCGATCCTTGTTTGTCCGTCAGGGAAAGCAAGGTCTACGTGTTCGTTCGGATCCTTAACCTCAAAAATCAGAATACCGTTGGTGCCCCCTTCTCCGACCGTCTCGCCTCTGGACTGTGAAAAAGCTCCGAATTTTCCATCTTCATTGATGAAATAAACTTTTGACTGACCGGAAGCTGTGTCCGCATAAACTACATCGAGATAGGATGAGTTTTCCGAGCCCGGTTTGCCCCCTAGGAAGCCCTGATAGTACAAAACCGAACCCTCTTTACCAACGTAGTTACCGACCTTGACCTTATTTAGCGACACATCCGATCGTGTTGCCTCACGGCCTAAGTTATCTCCGAAAACCTTATGAGACAAGTACACAGAGCCATAGTTTTCAATTCCTCTTATAGCCACTGTGTTGTAGTGATTCTCCACCGCGGCATTCTCTGCGGCTCTTAAAGCACTTGCCTGGGCTGCTGTATTCTTCTGAATATCAAAATACAAAGAAGAATCCTTATCGACATGAGCAACTGCGCTAATCAAAGCTTCCGAAGAAGTGAGAGAAACATTGGAAGCTTTCAGCTCAACTGTGCCATAAAAATTCGGGTTATCAGAATTTATGGATGCTTGCTTTCTGTCGATAAATATTAGCTTCGAAGAAGCACTTCCTTTGAGGCTGCCGTCAATAGCATCAACCCATGTTCCATTTCTCTGCTGATCTGTGTCGGAATTCTGGTTCTTATTCTTGACGGTAAGTTCCCCACCTGTTGAACCCATACTCGCTTGATACTCCTCCGAGTCGCCCTCTTCAAATGAAATCGGTGCCGCTTGATCAAAGTCAAGCACGGAACCCTCCACGACTCTCAACGCACCTACTGTTTGGGTATGTCCCTGCAGATATACGCTTGAAGGGTTAGTGCCTTCTGCAGAAGAGCCTATATGAAGAATTGAGGTGTACCTATCTTCCGTCTCACTCATTCCCTGAGTTCCCAAAGCACCGTCAATTCCAAGAACCAGCATCGCACCTTCATCGACTACTGTATTTCCTGTATAGGAGTTTGGTTGGGGAGCCTTAGATACGACTTCATAAAGAGCTTGTCCGTTGCCGGAAACGCTCGGCTCAGTATTTGTTTTGCCAACATCGATATTGTAGATAGTATCCGGACTACCGATAATCACCGTTGAGTTCTTTGCGATAGCGACTCCGCCCGCGCCGGTAAGTTCTGCTGATAGAGTAAAGAGCTCCTGTTTGGGTTTTGAGGTATCTCCGGATTGGAAATCTTCAACATAAAGCTCGGAATTTTCTAATTTACCATTCAAAACCAGAAGCTTCCCGGGAAGAATGTTGACACTCTTAAGCCAGTACTTTATACCAACACCGGCCTCCTCTCCTGGATCTGAAACCTTACCGCTTACGCTTATCTTTTCGCCAGCTGCGTTTTCATCTTCAAACTCTCCATCGTGCCCATCGAAATGCATGTACTTATAGAAAGCATAAGTTGCGTCAGCAACATGATCTCCGCCTTGGTTGATTTCAAAACCAGGGACATCAAAAGTCATAAGACTCGCGTCGACAGTCTAGTCCCCACCTACACGTGAATCCTTTTGGTAAACAGTGCCATCTTTGATAATGCCAATAAATGTATTGCCAAAAGCATTAGTATTTTGCTTTTGTTCTGTTCTGAAGTTTGCAATTTCATCAAAAGAAATCCGAACTACAGGCTCACCGGATTCTCCATCATTGACGCCTAAATATAGTACGAGGCCCTGATAGTGATATCTAAACTGATGCATTAATGCCGGTCTGTGATTGGAATTTTCAGCCCCAAGACTACTATCCTGTTCTCTGGAAGTATGGTCATACCACATGCCGTCATCATGCGTCAGAAGGGATAATTCGCCGCTCGCGTAACCATGATTAACATTTCCCTCATCGCTAAACAGTTTTACTTTCGTATCAAAGGAAGTTCCATCTCCATTGACAGAATCAGACAAGTTTGCATATGCTCCGACCCAGAAATTGTGCTGTCCCTTTGTTGCCGTTTGGTCCTGATTTTTTTTATCAGTAGCGGCTAAGCTGGAATGATACCCATTCCTGTTAATGAGGTATGAACCAGCAACCTGCTGCCCTACATGGATGCTCCCAGACTCGTTACCGTTTAAATGAACAGTCGCTTTTTCAAGCGGATCTTCACGATTCAGCACTACTTGCTCTCTTGTAGAGCTTTGAGCTTGAGGGTAATAATCCTTAAAGACTTCGTATGACTCTTTGTTATCCAAACGACTTGTATCTAAGTATTGGCCAAAGGAGATATATCGGACATAAGCCGAATCTGCTGCAACCTCTCCGGCAATGTATGCGATACCGCGTCTTCGGTTAACGGCGTAGATCTCGCGTTCATCGATACGATTATATCGATTATCCTTGTCGTTCTCGTCCGGCTTCGTTGTCGCTGTAGCAGTTCCGTATATCGAAGAGCCAGATGCTAGCGTTGTATCTTTAAGTGAAACTAGGTTAGAGTGCAGGTCTCTGGGTTGACCTCCCGTAATTTTCATCTGATCCTGGAACTCAAGACCACCGATGACATTACCGTTAATTATCGAATCTTCTGCAGCAACAATGTTGTTCATTGCGACACCAGTAGACCAAGCTCCATAGATACTAAAGCCAACGTCTTGGTCTTGTGCAGATTCGTTGTACCACGACGACCAATCATTCTCATCGGGAGCGAGATGGTATCCGATATAACTATTTTTTATTGAAACGATATTATTATTCGCAATAGCAGAAACTTTTTTTGGATCTCCTCCTTCCTCCTGCGGATAATACAAAACCGTTTCTCCACTGTTGCTTACATATCCAGTAGCTCCGTTAACTACTTCTTTATACTTAGAAGCACCATAGTCATAATTCATTCTGTAGTAGTAAAGTCCGCGTCCTCCAACAAGGCCGAGCTTTCGCGCCCCGTCCATTCCGGCTACTACCACGGTATTCTCTAAGGTTACCTTGTTATTATTCGCTTCATAGCCTTCTGCACCGAAAATTCCTTTTGTGATGACAATACCAAAGGAATCAGGGTTTACTACCTCACCAGCATCTTTGTCAGCCCCGTCAGAAATGAAACGTACTATATTGACTACGTTACCATTTGTTTCGAAGCCCGCATGAACAACTCCGTTGTCTCCCGACACCCCATCCAATTGAGAAGAACGCCCTCCGAAGATTAGCTTTGCATATAACTTCGAGCCATCTTCCATTTGGACAGTTACTTTATTATTATTAGCAGTTGCGCCGCTATCACTTGTCTGGTCATAGCCGCCCAAATCATTACGCGAGCCGAAAAGTTTTGCTAAAAACGTTGCACCTTCCTTAACTGTAAGAGTAAGTTTATTCCCATTGGTCGTCTCGGAATACGGAAAATTACCAGGAGTCTCCGTCAAACCATATGGATTGCCTCCGAAATAAGTTTTTAAGCCGCCTGAAATCCAGATGGTTTTTTGATTATAAGTATTAGATACATCCTTAAATTCTCCAGCAGTTTTCTGAAAATCCAATGTGTTGTTGACTGTTATGGAAAGATCGCTCGGGCCGTTAGCTTCTCCAGTACCCCAAAGCCATGTAAATGCATTGTCAAGGGGATCCTTGGCAGCGTCCGCAACCTTAGGAATATAATGAACGTCCCCAGTAACTTTAACTTCAAATCCGGCAGCCTCCAATGCTTCAAGAGTAAGCGGCCAGTCATTGTCGGCCAAAGCTTGCCCTCCAATAAGATTACAGGCAAGAATCACGGAAAGAGACAGAGCCCTAACGGAACAAATCGAGTGATTTGAATGATGAAAGAGATGAGGAGACGAGTGGCTTCTCATCAGATGCGTTTTAATTCTCATTTTTCGCCTCAGGAACTATTAAATAGATTGACCTTTGCTGCCTCTTCACAGCAAATACGAAGCTCGCTGACGGTATGAATACTTGAGAATTAAATTCACTCTATCTCACGTGTTCCAGATAAATATTCAGGATTATCTGGAGTATTCAATAAAGACAATTAGTCCTTTAAAAAGGTTCCTTTACTAAACGCAGATCGTATTCAACCGCCGACGCTCGCTCGTTGGTATCAAAATTTATGTTTAGACAATATCGACTTTGATTAAATACGGGGGGGGGTATAAAAGCGACGTTGGTCTCGTCCTTCTAAGCACGAAGAGCTGGTTCTATGTAACCGCAACACGCTCAATACACGAGTGGAATATTGCATTTTCTTACCTCAGGTTTTGTATTATTTATGTTTCCGATTTTATATCAGACGAAGCTCAATGCAACTTAGATAAAGGATGAATACCAAAAGAAAAAATTAAGTATCACGCTTTTTAGCTATCATAATTTCGTTCAATTTATATTTAACACCAACACAGCAGGATAGCTAAAACTTAATGTATAAAATCATATCTAATTGAATTAGACTAACTTATTCTGACAATAGTAGAAAATGCCATAGCTCACAGAGTTGCAAGTTCAATTTAATTTATATTTTCAGCGTTAAATACTATTTAAGTTTCAGACGATTTGTCCTTTCATTTCATGATAAAAATGCGGGACAATCCTAAGTGAAAACAATATTAGTTTTTCCACTAATGGAATCCTACGGGCAACGCACTGACTTTCACGGTGAAATTAACTGCCGTTACCACGCTTGTACTTATATAAACTCGGATGTTTCGAAGGAATCGCTAAAACCACAACCGTCGCTAAAATCAAAACGCCTCCGATCAGCTCCCAGATGTTCACTGTCAAACCGAGAAACAGAACACCCAAGACCGTTGCTGAAACCGGATCCAGCGTCTCCATCATTCCCGCAACATCCGAAGGAATCAGCTCGGCAGCCGCCTGAAACAGCCAAAAGGCCGCAATCGTCCCAAAAATCACAATAAAGGCGTAAGCCAATACCGCACCAAGCGACCAATTAAGCGATTCATTCCAAAAATGATTGAAGAGTGTTACAGCGACACCAGTCAGCAAAAGCGCCCTGCTCGTTGCTGTGCCCGACCCAACCTGCTTGATCAGCTTCTGCGGAAGGATGACATACAGCGCCCCGGTAAGCCCGGAACCGAGTCCCATTATCAGCCCCATCATCGAAACATTCAGACTCTTTAATGAGCCGCCCGTGACGATCAGAAAAACACCGATGACGGCAGCCGCACCGCAGAGAATCTCTTTAAGAGAAAGTCTCTGGTGCTGAAACACCACCATAAAAAGCATCACCCAAAGCGGAACCGTAGCCGTCAGGACTCCTGCGACAGCCGCGTTGCTGTACTGAATACACACAAAGTAAGTGAGCTGCGTCCCGATAATCGTCGCGGTATAAATTAAAAGCTGTACAAAAGAAGAACCGCTGCGGAACGGCGCAAACACTTTGCTTTTGTTTAAAAAGAGCTCCAGCCCGACAAAAAGAGACCCCGCTAAAAGCATGCGGATAGAAATCAAATCCAGCGGCACAAATCCGCATTTTTGAAGCAGATATTGTCCTGCTGAACCCATCGCTCCCCAAAATATGGCAGCAAGTGCCGCCATCCCCATTCCGAGAAGCTGCTTATTCATACTCAATCTCTGTTACTTCCTAAAATGTACGCCCTGCTGAACCGGGTCAGCTGATGATCCAAACTTAACCGGCTGATCAAAAGATTCGGCTTCCAGACTCGGCAGAAGATCTTCTCGCGTCATCTCAGCACTGTCTGGTTCCTCACCTGCTAACGAAAGCAGTGCACCGGTCACCGCCTCCCACGGAGATTCCTCTCTCTGCAGCTGCTGATCAATTTTGACAATGTGCTTTGCTGCGCTCTTTAAATAAACCATCGCTTCCTCAGAACTGAGTCCCGACAGAAACTCTAAAAGCATCGGAAGAAAGTCCGGCATCTCATTGCTCGAAACCTCTAAACCATGATCCGAGTAGAGCCGCCTTAGATTCAGCATTGCCGCACCGCGATCGCGTGAATCTCCGTGCATGTGCTCAAAAAGATTCAGACTCGCCCGCTTGCCGATATCAAACGTTGCGACATACTGTTTCTGAAGATCCGAGAGCGGAACCTCTTGCATGCTGCGCATCAGCACTGATAACACTGTCTTCCATTTTTCAGAAATAAGAGATGAGCGCTCAATGTAGTTTTGAATCTCTCCCAAGCTTTCTATGAGATTCGCATCCGGATACAGCAGAAGGCACCCAAGGGCTTTTAATTCAGGAGTCATGTTTTTTCTGTCCTATTTAATTGAGTCGATCCTATCTAAAAACCTACGGGTATATCCGCAAAATCTGCTCAAATTGATACAACAATAAGTTACAAAGGACGACCCGCTTTTAAAATTCTAAGAGTAATCCCGAATAAAACATCCGGGAACAGAATATTTGATAAGGAAATAATATGCGTCCAGATATCAAGGTTTGGAATCCTGAAAATCCGGCCCAATGGAACAAGACGCTCGCATGGACAACAGTTTGGATCAGTACATTCAGCCTGACTTTCGGCTTTTGCGCTTGGTTCTTAGTACCATCCCTCGCTCCGCGCCTTAATGAAATTGGCTTCTCCCTGACGCACAGGGAACTCTATTGGCTTGTTGCCATGGTCGGTCTCTCCGCCGGTACGCTTCGTATCGTGTGGACCTTCCTTCCTCCGATAATCGGCACGCGCTATCTGGTCACCCTTTCGTCCGGCTTACTGCTCATACCGCTTTTCTGCTGGGTTTATGCCGTACAAAATATTGATACCCCTTACTGGGTTCTTTTAGGGTTCGCTCTGCTGAGCGGTATCGGCGGCGGTACATTCTCGGGCCTCATGGCAAGTACCAATTACTTCTTCCCCAAAGATAAGCGCGGATTCGCACTCGGCGTCCAAGGCGGCCTCTCCGATTTCGGTACCGGTCTCGTGCAGTTCGTGACGCCTCTTGTGATCGGCTTCTCCGCCCTCTCCGTTCTTGGAAACGGTCAAGTCGCGCATCTTGCTGATGGCAAGACCGTTACTTATTGGCTGCAGAACGCCGCATGGATTTGGATTCCGCTTGTCGCAATCGTGACAATTCTTGCCTGGTTCTGCCTGCGCTCCGTCCCGGTAACCGCAGACTTTAAAGATCAGTGGAAGATTTTCGGCAATAAACATACTTGGTTTATGACCCTCTTCTACTACGGAACCTTTGCGACTTTCGCAGGCCTCGGCGCTCAGCTTGCCCTGCTCGGCAACCACACATTCGCAGGTATCGAAGGCGCTCCGAGCGCGGTCGCTTTAGCTTGGCTCGGCCCGGTCATCGGCGCACTCTCCCGTGTAGGAGCGGGTAAAGTCTCCGATAAGATCAGAGGCGGCCGCGTCACCACAATCATGGCAATCTGCAACATCATCGGTCTTCTTGCGCTCTGGTGGTACAAACCGTCCAGCGTCGAAGGCTGCTGGATTTGGCTCATTGTGATGTTCTGGATTTTCTTCTGGACCGGTGTCGGCAATGCTTCTACAACCGAACAAATGGCTGTACTCTTCCCGCCGCTTCAGGGCGGAGCAGTTGTCGGCTGGACAAGCGCTATCGGCGCATACGGCCCCTTCACTATCGGCGTGCTCCTTGCTGAATGCGGAGCCGGCATGATGTTTGGCGTCACCACAGTGATATTCATCGCGATCCTTCTGATCAACCTCTACTACTACGACAGAAAGAACGCTCCGAATCTTTGCTAATCGTCGCCCCAAAACAATAAATCACTGGAGAACAATATGTCCGGAATCATGAAGTCCTCCCTCTTCTTCTCTAAGAAAGTCGGTTCATACTCCGACGGCTGGGGTGAAGTTGTAGAGCAGGACAGAGGCTGGGAACAGGCTTATCGGGATCGTTGGGCTCACGATAAGATCGTTCGTTCCACCCACGGCGTAAACTGCACCGGCTCATGCAGCTGGCAGGTCTACGTAAAAGACGGAATCGTCGTGTGGGAAACTCAGGAAACAGATTACCCGCCCACACCGCCCGGAGTACCGAATCATGAACCGAGAGGCTGCCCGAGAGGCGCAAGCTACTCTTGGTATCTGTACTCTGCTTCACGCGTCAAACACCCGCTGATCAGAGCCGAACTCAAAGAACTTTGGAGAAACGCCCGCAAGACGATGAAACCGCTTGAAGCGTGGGCAAGCATCGTCGAGGACCAACAGGCGAGAAAGTCCTATACGTCCGTTCGCGGCTTGGGCGGTCTTGTTCGCACAACATGGGATGAGGCGCTCGAAATTATTGCCGCAGCCAACCTCTATACCGTTAAGAAATACGGTCCCGACCGCATTTCTGGTTTCTCGCCGATTCCGGGCTATTCCATGGTCTCATACGGAGCAGGCACTCGCTATCTGAGTCTGATTGGAGGTGCCCTTCTTTCCTTCTATGACTGGTACTGCGACCTTCCTCCGTCTTCTCCTCAAACATGGGGAGAACAGACCGACGTACCGGAATCCGAAGCGTGGTACTACTCGAGCTACATCATTGTTTGGGGCACCAATATTTCGATGACGCGTACTCCGGACGCGCACTTTCTGACTGAATGCCGCTACAACGGCACTAAGGTCGTCAATGTCTGCCCGGACTACGTTGAAGTGACAAAAGATGCGGATTGGTGGATTCATCCCAAACAGGCTACCGACGCGGCTTTCGCAATGGCGGTGAGCCATGTCATCTTTAAAGAGTTCCACTACGAGCATCCCGATCCGTACTTCACCGAGTACTGCCGCAATCTCACCGACTTCCCGATCCTTGTGACCATGGAGCCCCGTGAGGACGGCCGGTTCACCGCAGGAAGATACCTTCGCGCATGCGACATCGGCTACAGTGCCGATAAGACCAACAACCCGGAGTGGAAAACCGTCGTCTGGAATGAATTAGATGATTCACTTGCTGTCCCGCAGGGCTCAATGGGCTACCGTTGGGGACAGAAAGAAGGTCAGGACCTCGGCAAATGGAACCTGCACGAAGTGGACGGCGAAAGCGGAAAATCCGTAAAGCCTAAACTCACGTTTGTCAAGGACTCCGACGCGGTTATCGATGTCTGCTTCCCGTATTTCGGCGGCAGGGAAAGAGACGGCTTCCCCAACAATGCGATGCCCTCCGATATCATGGTCCGTAAGGTCCCGGTTAAAAAAGTCATCACCAACGGCAAGGAAATTTACTGCGCAACCGTATTTGATCTGTTCGGAAGCTACCTCGGCGTTGACCGCGGATTAGGCGGAGAATGTGCAAAGAGTTACGAGGACAACATTCCGTTTACTCCGGCTTGGCAGCAGAAGATCACCGGAGTAGAACCGCAGTACGCCATCACGCTCGGCCGCGAATTCGCCACTGCGGCCTCCAAGACCAAGGGGCGCGCCTGCGTGCTCATGGGCGCGGGCGTCAACCAGTGGTTCCAGACAGACAATACCTACCGCTCCATCATTAACATTCTTTTGATGTGCGGCACATGCGGCGTCACAGGCGGCGGCTGGTGCCATTATGTGGGTCAGGAAAAAATCAGACCGGAAGCAGGCTGGAGCGAATACTCCTTTGCTAAGGACTGGGAACCGGCCGCGCGGCACATGAATTCAACGAGCTACTTCTACGAGCACACCGATCAGTGGCGCTATGAACGTATTCCGCTGAGCGATATGCTCTCTCCGCTTGCTGACACTAAGGTCTATAACGGAACATACGTTGATTACAACGTAAAAAGCGAACTGATGGGCTGGCTGCCGTCGGCTCCGCAGTTAAACGTCAATCCGACTGAGATCGCCCCCCGGGCGGCTAAAGCCGGAAAAGACCCGCAAGCCTACTTGATTGAACAGCTTAAAAACAAATCCATATCCTTCAGCTGCCTGGATTTAGACGCTGAAGAGAATTGGCCGAGAAACCTCTTCATTTGGCGAAGCAACGTGCTCGGCTCCTCAGGCAAAGGTCAGGAATACTTCCTGAAGCATTTGCTTGGCACGCAGAACGCAGTACTTGGCCAGGAGCTTGACGGCAAAGACCCGGCGCTGATTCCGCAGCTGCAGACGAAACGTCCCGCGCCTGAAGGCAAGCTTGATCTGCTCGTCAATATGGACTTCCGCATGAGCACCACGTCCATTTATTCGGACATAGTGCTTCCTGCAGCCACGTTCTACGAAAAGAACGATATCAATACGACGGATATGCACTGCTTTATCCATCCGTTCGTAAAAGCAGTTCAGTGCTCTTGGGAAGGCAGAAGCGATTGGGATACGTTTAAATCTATCGCGAAGAAGCTCTCCGAAATAGCCGCTGAATATCCGCAGGACTTCGCCGAAGTAACCGATGTCGTTCTGACACCGCTTGGACACGACAGCCCGCACGAGCTCGGCCAGGCGCTTGATGTTAAGAACTGGTACCTCGATGAATGCGACTTAATTCCGGGTAAAACCGCGCCGCTGATTCACGTCATTCCGCGTGATTATCGGACCATCTATCAGAAATACACGTCTGTCGGTCCGCTCCTTTCTAAGAACGGCGGTGGAAACCGCGGCATCAAGTGGAATCTGGACCCGGAAATCGAAGAGCTGCGACAAATCAACGGTACCGTCCAGGAAGGCGTCGCTAAGGGACGCCCCAAGATGGAGACGGATATCAACGCCGCCAACTTCATTATGCGTGTATCGCCGGAAACCAACGGCGCGCTCTCTTATAGAAGCTGGTCCTTCGTGAAGGATCAATGCGGAGTTGACTGCAGTTTCCTCTCTAAAGAACACATCGGAGACAAGATCACTTTTGACGATCTTGCGCATCGTCCCGCTAAGACTTTCACCGCGCCCGACTGGTCGGGTATTGAAAACAGCGAGATCCCGTATGTGGCGTTCTGGCAGAACACCAACATGAAGCTGCCGTGGCGCACGTTAACAGGACGCCAGCAGTTCTATCAGGACCACAGCTGGATGAGAGCTTTCGGTCAGCAGTTCGCACAATACCGTGCGCCTGCTAACCAGCGCGCACTAAAGGGTTTTGAGAACATCACCGACAACGGTAATAAAGCCATCGTGCTGAACTTTATGACTGCCCATCAGAAATGGGGTATTCACTCGACCTATTATGACAACGAACGCATGCTGTCGCTCTCAAGAGGCGGTCCTGTCGTTTGGATGAATGACATCGATGCGAATAACGCCGGCATTGTCGATAACGACTGGATCGAATGCTGGAATGCCAACGGCGCGGTGGTCGGAAGAGCGATCGTCACTTCTCGTATGCCGGAGGGTCTGTGCATTATGCAGCACGCTACGGAAAAGACCGTCAATACACCGGGATCTGAAATCACCGGACAAAGAGGCGGAGACCACAACTCTCCAACCCGAGTGATTGTGAATCCGACCCATATGATCGGAGGCTACGCGCAGCTTTCTTATGCCTTTAACTACTATGGAACAATCGCTCCGAACCGCGACGACTTCGCTTGGGTCAGAAAAATGAATAAAGTCGATTGGATGGATGAGGAAGCGCCGAAGAAGGGAGGTACGCTATGAGGATTCGTGCGCAAATCGGCATGGTCCTAAATCTGGACAAATGCATCGGATGCCATACCTGCTCTGTCACATGCAAAAACGTATGGACAAATCGCCCCGGTATGGAATACATATGGTTCAACAACGTAGAAACCAAGCCGGGCGTCGGTTATCCGAAACGCTGGGAAGATCAGGATAAATGGACCGGCGGATGGGAGCTGCATAACGGCAAACTGCGCCTGCGCCGAGGCACTACGCTCGGACTTTTAGCGGGTATTTTCGGCAACGGGAAACTTCCTCAGATCGATGATTATTACGAACCCTTCACCTTCGACTATCAGAATCTGCAGAAAGCGCCCCGCATGAAAACCTGCGTCACGGCTCAGCCGATTTCCTACATCACCGGCAAGAAAATGGCCAAGATCAAGGGCTCGGCCGCATGGGACGACAACTTGGGCGGTGTCGATATCAAGACTGTTGAGGACGTTAACCTCAAGAATGTCGAGCGTGATATCTACGCGCAGTACAAGAACACCTTCATGTTCTATCTGCCCCGCCTGTGCGAACACTGTCTGAATCCGGCCTGCGTCGCAAGCTGCCCCTCGGGCTCAATTTATAAGCGCGAGGAAGACGGCATTGTCGTGGTAGACCAGAACAAGTGCCGCGGCTGGCGTATGTGCATGAGCGGATGCCCCTATAAGAAGGTCTACTACAACTGGTCAACCGGCAAAGCGGAAAAATGCATTTTCTGCTATCCGCGTGTTGAATCCGGCATGCCGACCGTCTGCGCGGAAACCTGCGTTGGCCGTATTCGCTACATGGGCGTCATGCTCTATGACGCAGACCGTATTAAAGAATTGGCCTCTACGCCGAACGACGGAGATCTCTACGAAGCTCAGACTCAGATTTTCCTGGATCCTAACGATCCGAAAGTTGAAGCTGCCGCTCTGGAAGCCGGCATCAGCCGTGACTGGGTCGAAGCAGCGAAACGCTCTCCGATCTACAAGATGATTGCTAAGTGGAAGATCGCGCTTCCGCTGCATCCGGAATTTAGAACTCTGCCGATGGTTTGGTACGTACCGCCGCTTTCGCCTATCGCTCAGGCGGTCGACGTGGGCAAGCTTTCGCTGAAAGGATTTATTCCGGACTTAGAAAGTCTGCGGATTCCGCTTCAGTACCTGGCCAACCTTCTGACAGCAGGAAATATTAAGCCCGTACAGGAAGCTTTGAGCCGACTGCTTGCGGAAAGAACAGTACTTCGTCAGTACAGTGACAAAGCCGGCCTCAGTCAGTTCCTTAGCTGCGAAATACTGCCCGAACAGCTTGAAGGGTCCGGATTTGACGAAGAACTCAGCCAGCTCGGTTTAACGCTCCAAGATGTCTGCGATATGCATAAACTGCTTGCCATTGCAGACTTCAAGGACCGCTTCGTTGTACCGAGCGCCAACCGCAATAATCAGGCAGCTGTTCTGCTTCAGGGCGAACAGGGCTTTAACGCGGGCGGCGGCTTTGATCAGAGACAAAGAGCCGATACGCTCTTCGGAGGGCCGATGAATCGCAAGATTATTCCGCTCTTTGAAGAATATCAGCGCTCAAATGACTCTGTACAGGAGGGCAAATAATGAGTAATTGGACTCTGATATGGCACTACCTGATTTTTGGAGTGCTTCCTTATGTCGTGATGGCAGTCCTCGTTGTAGGAAGTATCGCCCGCTTCGTTCTGGCGCCTTACAGCTGGAAGTCTCAAAGCAGCGAAATTCTAGATAAACGCGGACTGACTTTAGGTGCAAACCTGTTTCATCTCGGCGTCATCTTCCTCTTCTGTGGCCACTGCTTCGGACTCTTTACTCCTACGTGGCTCCTGGACGACATCGGGCTGACGCCCCGCATCCATCAGATGCTGGAAATTATCGCGGGCGGCCTCTCCGCGCTCGTCGCGATCACGGGTCTTTTGATCCTGTCCTGCAGAAGACTCTTCAATGAACGAGTACGCACGAGCTCCAGACCGAGTGACTTCTTAGTCCTCTTTCTGCTGATTGCCGTCATCGTTCTGGGCATTTGCTGCGTCATCAATTCATACGAATATGACCGCTCCGGCGCGACCATTATTCTTTTCGGAGAATGGGTCCGCGGACTGTTCACCTTCGATCCGAATGCCTGGCAGCTGATCCTGCAGGTTCCTGACTGGCAGAAGTGGCATATCTTCACCGGACTGATGATCTTCCTGATCGTTCCGTTCACAAGATTGATTCACATTTGGAGCGGCTACTTCACTCCGTTCTATCTGCTGAGACCTCATCAGATCATGAGAACAAACGGCAAGCCGATGAAGTAATCCGTCTCTTCCCTGAAAATCCCGCGTAAATCAGCGCGGGATTTTCTTTTGCCAAAAAGAAGCGCTGAGACGCTCATGAAAGGTCGGTCATTGCTGCGGCCTGAACACACACCAAAATAAGTAAATTCATTAATAGTTTTCTGGTGTGGTCTTTTTAACATAATTAATTATTTTATTTTGATTATTCAATGCGTTAAGAGTAATTTACTTTCATAGATAAATAATGAATTCACACCGAGAATTGAAGGACACATATAGAAATGATTTTCCGCTGTATTTTCACAATCCGGGGTCTAATATAAGCGCTAACGGTTGGCTAGATAAGCAAAAGCCCTTATCATTCAAGTTTGATATTAAAAGGAATAAATATGAAAAAACAAATTCTTGCAGCACTGCTCTTCGGTGCATTAGCCACACAGATTCCGGCACAGGCTGCCGGCGGTTTCCAGGGCCCGGGCGCAGCTCAGGTGGTTTCGACTGCCCAGCTCAAATCTCTGCCTGATGACGCCTATGCGATCATTGAAGGCTCCATCGTACGCAACATCCGCGGCGATCATTATGAATTCAAAGATGCTTCCGGCACCATCGATGTCGAAATCGACCACAAATACTGGAACGGTCAGACTGTCACTCCGAACAACATCGTTCGCCTGACGGTTGAAGTCGACAAAGACCTGATGAAAACTGAATACGATGTGAAGAAACCGATCGAAATTCTGAAGTAATTTAGATTTATCGATTTCGAGCCCGCACGTCTGCGGGCTTTATTTTTGTGCTGCGCCTCGCGTCATGCGCTGACAGAGGGAACAGTAGTATGTCGCGCGCCCGGCCTGAACCGCTCGTTTAATCGGGCGGCCGCACTTCACGCACGGTTCGCCTTCTCTCCCGTATACACAGGCGCTAAGCGTAAAGTATCCTTTCTCGCCTTCAGCCGAAACAAAGTCCCGCAGTGTCGATCCTCCTTCCTGAAGAGAAATTTCAAGAACTTCCCTGACCGCGTTCACGAGCTTTTCGAGGCGCTTCTTTGAAAGAAGATTTGCGGGTACAAACGGATTGATCCCGGCTTTAAAAAGCGATTCCGAGCAGTAAATATTGCCGACTCCGACAACGTGTTTCCCGCTGAGAAGCGCCTCTTTAATCGGGACAGACACTTTAGAAAGCGAGGCAAATAAATCTTTGGCGTTAAAGTCGTCAGAAAAAGGCTCAGGCCCTAATTTTCGTATTTCCGCCATTTCATACGGGTTTTCACTTTCATCGAGCCATACCAGGAATCCAAACCGTCTCGGATCGTGATAACGAACCGTTAGATCTCCGAAATTCAAATCAATATGGTCATGCTTTACGGGCGGCGTTTCCAACGGATTAACCACTCGCATAACGCCGGACATACCTAAATGAGAAACGATGGAACCGTGTTCAAACCTCCAGATAAGGTACTTGCCGCGCCTCTCTATATCCAGAAGCTCCTGTCCTTGAATCAGGTTGGATAAATTCTTAGGGGCGGGCTTTCGAAACCGAGCCTCCCGCACCAATGCGCCGGTAGAGGTTCGTCCCTTAATTCGAGACAAAATACCGCGTCTCGTGATTTCCACTTCAGGAAGTTCAGGCACGCTTCTTCCTTAGCTTGTGGTCTGAGCTCTGCCGAATAACCATGTACGAACTTTTGATGTGCGACGTACCGAACGATCTCGAGAGAGCAAAAATGAAGGCATCTGAATACTATCCAGACGAGCTGAGTCGAGTCTCTTCACTGAAGGGATTCGACGCATCAATAGTTCTTGCTCCTGAGATTTACTCTCTGCCATTTTGCAGCTCCATTGCTTTGCCTTTCGAACAATATAGTCGCTTTTATACCAAATCACACCTAGGGTTTCTATGTAGCAAGTACATATGTACTATATCGATTCATGCGGCTGAAAGCATCGCCCAAGCTTCGCAAAAGCCTCGGCAGAAACCTATTGAATAAGGCAAACTGCTAGAATTCCTTCGAATCATTTGCGGAATTATCATGAAGACCAAGTCTAAAAGCGGAACCTTATATAAAGAGGATATTCTCCAGAGTGTTTTGGAGCTCACTGCTGTCCAGGCAGAGATCCTTTCTTTCATCTTATCGGGGAAAACTTCGGACGCGATAGACTTAAAAGCCTTCTATCCGGTGACTGCCGCAGATATCTCTTTATTAAGAGACATGGAGCCTCAGCTCGCTTTCGAAACACTTCAAAAGGAATCCTCCTCACTCTTTGATCAGTTTGTCATGATTCGCGGCGGGATCGAAGCCGAAAGCGATGAGGATATGGAGTTCTATCGCTGGCTTGGACAGCTTCGTTATTACGAAGACGATAAAGCCGTCGGCTACCTTTTCTCCGACATGGTCAAACTTTACCTTCCGGATATTCTTAAATCTCTTCAGATTCGTGAAAAAAAGTCTTCTCCCATCCAGAGAGAATTAGGGCTGTTTGGTGACGAGTCAGGAAATTAGCCGCTAAGAAAAAAGCTTTTCCTGAAGGGTTCAGCTGTAAATATGCGAAAAAGACCACAATTATTTAAACGAAATCCTTAAAATTTATCGGCAGCCGCTCTGAATATCAACAATCAAAAAACTCTAATCGGGATACTGAAACGGCATATCGAAAAACTCTTCTGGCACATCCCGATATTTATATTTAAATTTCGTACAAATCACCATTGATTTTTGCATCAGAACACGAATCGAAAGCGGGATAAATATTTGCGCATGCAGGCTTTATTCTAGAAAGTTCCTCCCGTTTAATAGTGATCCGCGTTCACTTCTCATATCCAAGAAAAGTACTCGAGCACAGAAAATTTTTATAGTAGAAGCTATATGTGCTATGAATAAAAAGGCACTGAGGACAAGAGGCTGATCGATAAAAAACTAAAAATGAGCACTTCCTATTTAAAAAGTTTTCACCCATTATATTTTTGTTTTATGATCTTGTTCTCTTCATCAACGAAAACGAAAGGAAAACGAGATGAATAAATCTGAACTGATCGATGCCGTTGCCAACACAACCGGCAAAACAAAAGCCGACGTTAAAGCTGTCATTGACGCTGTCATGGAACAAGTGATCAACACTGTCAAAGAAGGCGATGAAATCACACTTATCGGCTTTGGCACATTCAAATCTTCTGTTCGCAAAGCCCATGAAGGCCGCAATCCTTCTACCGGCGAAACAATTCAGATCCCTGCCGCGACACTTCCTAAGTTTGTTCCCGGCAAGCAGTTCAAAGATGCCGTAAACGCTAAGTAATTCGTTTTCGACTTCAATTTAACCCGCTCAATTGAGGGTTAAATAAAAAACGCGTTTTGAAAAATCAATACGCGTTTTTTATTTGTTTTCACGAAGCCCTTCTATCAAGGGCTTCGCTTATTTGTCGTGCAGATTACTTGCCGGCAACAGCAGCTTTTTCTGCGTCTTCCGGTTTCTGTCCGCGCGGAACGATCACGCCTGTCGGCTGTTCAGCAGCGTTGCGTCCGGCGATACGGCCGAATGTAACGATGTCGGCCATAGCGTTGCCGCCGAGGCGGTTGGCACCGTGAACACCGCCTGTGACTTCACCGGCAGCGAAGAGACCCGGGATAACGTGACCCTTCTTATCGAGAACCTGAGCTTCAGTGTTGATTCTCAGACCGCCCATTGTGTGGTGGACAGCCGGAGTCACCTGAACAGCGAACCAGGGGCCTTCTGTCAGAGGACGCGGCATGTCGGCGCGGCCGAATTCAGCGTCTTTCTTGTCAGCCTGGAACTTAGCATACTGTCCCATTGTGGCCTTCAGGTTGGCAGCGTTGATCTTGAGCTTGTCGGCGAGTTCGTCAAGTGTGGCGCCTTCTGTAACGAGGCCCTTCTTGATGTATGTTTCGATCGCTTTCAGGCTCTTGCGAGTGGCTGTATCGAAAACGAGGTAGCCGACTTTGCCGGGCTGTTTGAGCTCAGCAGCGGAAACAACGTCACGAGTCTGCAGTTCGTTGATGAAGCGCTTGCCGTCCTGGTTGACAAGGATAGCGCCGTTACCGCGAACCGCTTCAGTGATCATTTCGCCGTTGTTGGGAACTACGGTCGGATGAGTCTGAATCTGAGTCATGTCGACTGTATCGGCACCGGCTTTTTCACCGAGGATGATACCGTCACCGGTAGCGCCCGGCTGGTTGGTTGTACCAAAGCCATTGAGCTTGGGATTGATCTTTGTCAGCAGTTCCTGATTAGCGCCGAAACCGCCGGAAGCAAGAACAACAGCCTTAGCGTTAATGGTCTTGACACCATTCTTGTCCTTGTACTGAACTCCGACAACCTGGCCGTTCCTAACGATCAGCTTCTCAGCCTTAGCGTTGGTTCTGACGTCAATGCCTTTGTCCTTAGCGGCAGTAGCAAGAGTCTTAACAACGTTGGCTCCGACGAAGCCGCCGCCCGCAGGACGGTGAGAACGCTTGTTAGTGGCACCGGCCATCATACCGACATCAGTCAGGTCTCCGCCGGGCAGAGAGTTGATGAAGTCAACAGAGTATCTGGCGTTGTCGGTAAGAACATGAACGAGGTCAGGATTGTTCAGGTACTTGCCACCCTTCATCGTGTCATTGAAATGGGTTTCGATGGTGTCTTTGATACCGGCCTTTTCCTGCGGTTTGGTTTCAGCAGCGTTCAGACCGCCGGCTGCGCGGTTTGTATTGCCGCCGACAAAGGCCATTTTTTCAAGAACGATGACCTTTTTACCCAGATCATGAGCGGTCACTGCGGCGGAGAGACCGGCACCGCCGGCACCGATAACGACCACATCAGCGTGATCTGCGGCAGCTGCAGGAACAGCAAAAGCGGCAGAAACCACGGAAGCCAGAAGGATTTTTTTCATTTAGATTCACCTCGTTAATGATGTTTTTAGAAAAACAGGCTGATTTTACTCAAAATAACAGTCTGTTACTAGTATTAGCCAGGATCAGCTAACAAATATTATTCATAGATTGACTATTTTTTAGTAATATTTCTCATGCAAAAGAAAATTAATTTCAAATTATCCCTCCAAATCAAAATGTTATGACTAACAAGCAACTTGTTGGAATTTTGAGATATAGGTATAAATCCCTAGAATTATTTCATGATCCTTCTGCATCACGAGTTCTTATAAACATTAACCTTCCGCATTGCCGGGGTGTTCCGGATGACAGTGCTTTATCGGGCCTATACTACGGACATCACACTCCTAGGACACTTATCTATGCGTAAACGTTTAAAGATCGATTCTGAACTGGTGCACCTTGGCAGAGACCTTGATAAGAGTTCAGGTTATGTGAACATTCCGCCATATGAAGGCTCAACAATCCTGCATCATGACATCGCGGATATGAAGAACCGAGTCCGTCTTCAGATGAACGGAGAACCGAGCTTCACATACGGCACAGAAGGCGGCCCGGCTCATCAGGCGTTTTATGAAGCAATGAATCAGCTCGAGGGCGGAGCCGGAACTTGGGCCTACGGCACCGGATTAGCGGGCTGCGTTACTCCGTTCTTTGCCTTCGTCCAGGCCGGCGACCACGTTCTCGTTACCGATTCGGTCTACGGCCCGACCCGAGATTTTTGTGAAACTCTTCTCAAGCGCCTCGGCGTCGAAGTGGAGTTCTATGACCCGCTGATCAGCTCGGGAATTGAAAGGCTCATCCGGCAGAACACTCGGCTCATTTACATGGAGAGCCCGGGCAGTCACACGTTGGAAATGCAGGACGTTCCTGCCATTATTGCCGCCGCGAAGAGAAAAGATGTCATCACAATGATTGACAATACGTACGCCACACCGCTGAACTTCAACCCGCTCAGGCTCGGCGCGGACGTTGTCATTCATGCGGCCACTAAATATATTTGCGGTCACTCCGACGTTCTGATGTCAACCGTCACCTGCAGTGAGAGAACCTGGCCGGAAGTTAAACGTGTGAGCAAAATGCTTGGACAGTACGCGTCCGCTCAAAGCTGCTATCTCGGATTACGCGGCCTGCGCACATTGAAAGTTCGAATGGATGCGATCGGCGCGCATACGCAGGCTGTCGTCGACTGGCTCAGCCAAAGAAAAGAAGTGGAAAGCATTCTTTGGCCCGCCTATCCGAAAGATCCGGGATACGCGATCTATAAGCGCGACTTCTCCGGTCCTATCGGACTCTTTTGCTTTACGTTCAAACCCAATTTCACCGATGAGCAAATCGACAAGTTTCTCGATTCACTGACATTATTCGGTCTCGGCTATTCCTGGGGCGGTTTTGAAAGTCTGATCCTTCGATGCTACGGCAAACGCACTGTAAGAAACCGCACGGATCTGGATCGAATGGTTCGTGTTTATATCGGCCTGGAGGATCCCTCAGATCTGATCGCAGATTTGGAACATGCATTCAGCGCAATTCAGTAGCTGCAGAATGTAAGGCAAAAAACTGAGAAATTTCATTCAGCACAACGTCTCGGATGGGAGAAAGCACCAACGGATTCCACGCCATTGAAAGCGGCAGAGTCGCAGGAGCGTTTTTCAGAGTATGCGCGCTGACATTCGGCGGCATCCACGGATAAAAAGATTCCGGAAGGAATGCGATGCCCTGCCCGCAGCTCACAAATGCCATTTGCCGCGGAGAGGAATCCACTTCGTGCACAATGCGCGGCGTAAATCCGCCCAGCGACTCACAGAAATGAACCAGCCCGTCAAACAGCCGAGGCGCGATTGAGCGGCGGGAGAAGACAAAACTTTCGCCGCTCAGATCCTTGGCTTCAATTTCCCGGTACCGCGCAAGCGATGCTCTTTTCCGAGTACAACAATCGGTTTTTCCATCCGCAGGACCCGCATCTTTAACCTTCGGTCGCTAAGCGAATCAAAAAAAGAAATGCCAATACTGATCGAACCTTCTGTCAGCTCAGTTTCCGTCTGAAACGAATCGATCTCCTTCACAAAAAGGGATATTTTCGGATAGTTGGCTGCCAGCTGACGCTTTAATTTTGGGATAAAGAAAATCATGGCTTCAGCGTTGGCGCCGATGGTCAACACACCGCTTGCGGCTTTTGTCATCTGATTCACGGAGTAGCTTAGAGCCTCCGCCTGGCGCAGAAACTGTTCAACCAGAGGCACCAATACAGCACCCTCCGGCGTGACCCGTACACCTCGAGGCGTGCGCTCAAGCAGCTGTACCTGAAGCCGGTCTTCCAATTCATCGAGCTGAGCGAGCAAAGGCGGCACCGACATATTCGAACGCTTCGCCGCTTTACGGATACTCTTTTCCTGAGTCACGACCGCAAACAGCATCAGCTGACGCATCGTCCTGTAATCAAAGCGTGTCTGCATAAAATTCAAAAATTCTGTGTTAAATATTTAGTATCACTCTTGAGTTTTAATAAATCATTTCTTTTTACACTTTTCAAATAATAAATTAAAGGAAAAGAAATGGATTCAACAAACCTGATGCTTTATTTTCTGGTTGTTTTAGTCACCTGCATCACTCCCGGAGCAGGCGTTCTCTATACCCTTCAGAACGCTGTAATGTACGGAAAAAGCAGAGCATTCTGCTCTCCCACGGGTGTCGCCTTGGGCAACTTGATCATGAGCATTATCGCGGCGACCGGTTTAGGCGCGGTAATTACCAGTTCTCCCAAGCTCTTTGCCGGACTGCAGATCGCGGGCTGCCTTCTCATGATCTATTTTGGTTATAAAAGCTGGGTTGCACCGCCCCACAGTCTCTCTCAACGGATTGAAAGCTTTAAAGACCCCAGTCCCTCCAAAGCACGCTTTAAGATTTTCTCGAGCGCAGCGCTGCTGCAGCTCACGAACCCGATGCTGATTATTTTCCTGCTGTCTCTGATGCCGCAGTTTGTCAGTCATACGAGCTCCTATGCCTTGCAGCTGACGGTACTGATCAGCATCTTTGTTGTTACCTGCTGGCTGGTTCATATTATTTACAGCTACAGCGCGGCGTATGCGGCTGGCCGCTGGATGAATGAAAAGTTTTCCAAAATCGTAAATAGAACTGGAGCCGTACTTTTCTGGCTGATTTCCGCCTCAGTGCTGGTAAAGCTTTACGCTGTCTAGCAACAAATAGAAACTCAAAATGAGTGCCGTATCGATATGGTAGTAGAAATACCTAGTTGTTTGTGCTAGTATTTGTCCGTGGCAATTAAATATTGTCACTTCTCCTTGGGATTTGAGGTTGGTGATGGAATCTCCGGGGGATCTCCGAAGTTCGTTCAGAACGACCGATCCTCCACCATCACATTTAGACTGGCGCTTGAATTTATTTTTCAAGCGCTTTTTTTTGCCTGAAAACAGCAGACTCAGTTTCCGAATTGAGCCGTATCGGCATGTCTCTCAGCGCCTCTTTAGTATCATTGTTAAAAACCTGTGAAATCTAATATACCTGTCAGAGATCAAATGCCGAGCGCACTTCCCGGTTTGAAGGAACCATTTATTCAAAAACTCGATGAACAACGCATCCGAGTACGCAAGCTGCCGGCAATTCTGATGCCCACATACTTTGCCTCAGGTTCTTCTCCGTACTCTGCACAGGCGGCAGCGCAGGATACTCAGACGAGTCTTGAGCGCTCGCTCTCAGAAGTCCTCTCTCTTTGTGACAGTGATGAAGTCAAGGACCATGAATCGTATTTGACCGTAACTGCTCGAGGCGACCCGGTACTTCTCAATCATAAAAGTGACGGCACGCTCAGCCATATGCATCTGCGGCTTGCGCACCTGAGAAAAAAGTATGCCGCATCACTCAGCACGCAAGATGCGGAAGACTTTATCCGTGAGATAGTCGGGATCCAGGAAGAGTTTGCGGCCCTAGATCTGCAGCTGATCCTGAAACGGATCAATGAACAGAGAAAAAGCACCGGTTTTGAGGAACTGACCCGTAAGGATCTGGATACCGTTCTTCCTCTTGTCCCGTATTTTCAGACGTCTTTTGTTGAACATATCCTCCAAAACTACTCTTCTGAAACCATTAGGAGTTTTTATCGGATGCTCTCGGCCGCATGTCCTCATCAGCGCAGCTCAGAACGATTAACCGACATTCTGCTCAGACGCTATGACAAATTCTTCTCAAGCCGCATGAGGCAGGCGCTGAGACAGTTTAAGGCTCTCATCAAATATATCGGCCGGGAATCTCGGCTTGGCAACACAGAAACCGTCTCCGAAGGATTTCAGCTGGCCGCCAAAACCGCATCTTCCTTCTCGCAGTTCAAAGCCTTTTGTCTTGACGACAGTTTCACGCTCAACCCTCTTGATGAATGCTTTTTTATTTGGCAGCAGGAAAAACACAAGATTCTTCCCTCATTCTTAAAAGCCTATGCAGGCGAACTGACAGAGATCATCTCCCGTTCCGAGATCGCACGGGAAAACGTCAACCTTGGCGCCGAAACTTCCTTTGAAGAATCGAGCTTTACTACTCGCGGCGGCTCTGAAATTAAGTTGTCCGAGACAGAACTCTCCTATGACGGGAAAAACTATCTCTTAGCGGAAATAGATTCTCTCTTTTACTGTGCCTCAAACTTCAAAGCCGATCAAAACGCCCCCTCCTGCAGGTTCAGACATTGGGGATTTCGCATGTCTAACGGAGAGGAAGTCCGCTTTGCTTTCGATGAGGAAAGCGAATGGCAGAGCTTCATTTATGTCTTCAGGAACATTGCGATGCTTGCCCGCATAAAAAAGTTTAGCGAGCTTCTTAAGGAAGGCGGTACCTTAAAATTCATGCAGTGCCGAATTTCTAATTTAGGCGTTGAATTCCCTCAGAAGGAACAGTTCTGGGGGCGGAAGTCTTTTAATTTCTATCCCTGGAAAGATATCCTGATCGAATTTTTCTCTCAGGAATGTATCCTTCACGGAGGCCCTCAGAAAGCCTACATCAATCTATGGAACGAACCATACATTACCGACATTGCTTCGATGCTTCGCGCCCAAAAGACGTCGCATTTTGATCGCCTGTCAGCGCAAAATCCGATTTTTCTGATCAAGAGAGATACCTCATGGAGTTAAAACCTCAGAATCGCAGCGGCTTTCAGGAAATAGCCGACATGATCCCCAATCTCTCCTTTCATCAGTCGGAGCTCGAGGTGCGCTCGGAAGAGACCCTGCCTCCTATAACCGGGAATGCGCCGGTTATGGGTCTGCCGGTAAGAAGTCAAACGCTGTCCAAAGCATTTATTTGGGATTCATTCGAACTGGAGTATTACGTTCGACCCATACAGGAAAAGCCCTTCAAAGAGTCTTTGGATTACCGCAGCGCCCTTTTTGTCTTTTCACGCGACCGCAAGAGCCATCCCGGTGATCCGATTTTAATTTCTGCGGTATTCGAAGACCCGGAGACGGAGATCCCATGTCTTGTCACTTTCACCGCTGAAGCCACGATATTCAATAAGAGCGTCAAAGGTCTTTTTAAGGAAGAAGATGCACTTGCCGCGCTTTTTAGTGAAGTGACTAAGGCGCTTAATCCGGAAGGTCTTCCGGAAACTGCCGGCGAAACATACATTCAGCATCCTTTGTCATTTCATCGCACACCTCAGGGCGCCGAACCAATAAAAAGCAAATCCGGGAAAAAATCCTCTGCGGCCTTTTGGATGGCCGTCCTAATCGGATTATTCATTATCCTTGCCACTGCTCTTTCTTTAAACGACTAATCGAGTTTTAACAATTTAATAAAAAAAGAATCGCTGGATTAATTGCTCATATTGAGTCAGTGGTAAATAGACATAATTAGTGGGATTCTGTCGCGCATCCTCCCGATTTTTCTATTCAGACGAATTCGGAGTCGCTCGTCGAAAAGCAAATGCTTATTCCGTAATTTTGCTTAATAATTAACGAAATAGGACAACAAAGCAATATTGGTATAGAATCCTCCTTTCGTTTAACCCAAAATTAGAAGATCATGGAAGAACTCCCAAAACAAGCTGTTAAAGAACAGCAGAAAGAAGAAACAACAATGGTTCTGTGCAGCCTGCTGAAGGAAGGCGACACATTAACCAAGAGCCATCTTTCTGATGTGATTTATGAACAATTCGGGCTGCCTAAAAAATTCTGTAAAGAAATCGTTGAGCTCTTCTTTCAGGAGTCTCTCGAATGCTTAGCTCGAGGCGAGGACTTAAAGCTTTCAAATTTTGGCGTATTCTCAATTAAGAAGAAGAACGAGCGTCCGGGCCGCAATCCTAAGTCCGGTGAGGCTGCCGTTATCAAAGCTCGTCAAGTCGTTTCCTTCCACCCGAGCGGTCAGCTTCGTAATGAAGTCGTAGAAGGCCGTAAACATGACGCCATTCTTCAGTCCTCGATAGAAAAAGTGCTTTAATCTTTATTTTTAAAGTCTCAAGACCGACATCGTTCGGTCTTTTTTTTGTCTTTAAGTTTTAACTCATCTAAATAAATCTCATTCTCATTTTGCTGGAGTAATCCCTTACTCGTATCAATCGATCAAAAAACAGCTTTCGTTATTCGTAAATGATAATAATTATAATTTTCAATATTGTTTATTCTCGATCTACATATCAGTTAGTTCAAGGAATTCATATGAAAATTAAATCACTCATTGCCTCAATCCTCATTCTTGCGGCTTCTGCCGTCTCGGCAGCCGCGCCTCAGATTAAAGAACTCAACATCTCCTACGTTAAACCTCCTTTTGTACTTCAGCTTCTCGTCATGAAAGACCGTCAGATGCTTGAAAAAGAATTTGAAAAGGAAGGGATCAAAGTCAACTGGCACAACATGGGGACGAGTCCGGAAGCGGCCCGCGCAATGGGTGCCGGAAGTCTTGATATCGCCGGCAATATGAACACTGCGGCTGTACTCATGCTGAATTCAGAGGGTCTGCCTGTGCGCATTCTGACAGGCACTGCTCATCCAACCTCAAACTTTGCCATTGTGTCCAAACCCGGTACGCATCTGACAATTAAAGATCTAAAAGGTAAACAGGTAGTCGGCCCCAAAGGAACTTTCCTGCATCAGCTTCTTGTCGCCGCGTTAGAGAAAGAAGGACTCAAAGAAAGTGACGTGCAGTTTATCAACATGGGAATTCCAAAAGCTTTAAGCGCCATTATGGCCGGTCGGGCTGACGCAGCGCTTGTCGCAAGCAGCGCGCTTATCAAAGCGAACAAGTCCGGAGCCGAGACAATCGTAAACGCCGACGGACTGGTTGAGCCCACGCTTGTCATGACCACCACTCAGAAATTTGCCGAAGAACACCCAGATATCGTCAAACGCGTCAGCAAAGTCTATAAGGAAGCGCTTCAGTGGATGAAAAACAACCCGGATCAAACCGCAGAAATGGGCGCTAAAGAGCACGGAATTTCTGTTGAGAACGCTAAGACTCTCATTGAACGAAGCCACTACTTTGACAAGATGACTCAGAAAGATGTGAACGATCTCAGAGTCAACGAGAAATTTCTCAAGGATAACGGGATGATGAGAAATCCTGTAAAAGTCGAGGAATTAGTCCTTCCGCTTGCTTTCGAATAACAGTTCTACTTTAGGAGTTTTAAATGACCAATGCTGAAGAAATTCGCGTGACAGAAAATGGCGGAAAGACCATCACCGTTATCACGCTTAACGACTGTGAAACCTATCATGGACTAAAGCGCTGCGGTGGTCTTGCCCTTTGCTTTCGCATGATGAAATATGCGCTTGATCGACTGGTGCCTGAAGGTGAAGTGGCTCAGCGCAAACTTATCACTCTAAAAACAGCTTTCCCCGGCCCCGGTATTACGGATTCAGCAGAACTTATCGGGCGCTGTGTAACCCGAAACCGTTTCATGGCTTTACCCTCAGAAGACATCTGTGCACCGGAATGCATCTTTGGAAAGCTGTATTTCGAAATCGGTTACGGAAATAAAGTCATGAAGCTGACTGCTGTCGACGGCATTGTGTCTCCGGATTTCTTAGCCGCCGGCCGTAAATTCTATACAGGCACTGCCAATGAGAAAGAAACCGAGACTTGGATCGATTTTAAGGGCAGGCTCTATGACGCGGTACTCTCATCCAACGTAGAGAATCTGTTCAAGATCGAGTACTGATCAGACAGCAAAACCGCCGGCATCTGAAAGCGGTACTCTTATTCAAGCTCCTGCAGTTACAGGGGCTTTACTACTTTTACCGCTCGAATTATCAGTGATACCGTTCGAATCATTGAGAAGACTCAAGAGATCAGATCCTCCTAAGTATGAAGAAAAGACCACAAGAACCTCTTCGACTTGTGGTCTTTTTCGCATATTTTCTTTTCTACGGTGCAGCGTTGAGCATCAGACCGAAGAATTTGTGGTCAAAAGCACATATTTTTAAATACTCCTTTAAATGGGATGGTAGCACACCCATTATCCCTAAATAAATCCTGCTTCCAGCAAAAAATTACCCTTTTTATCCCGACTTTTCCTTGATTTTTAAAACGATTTCGCGGTACAACCCGTGAGTACCA
>ERZ777306.466-NODE-466-length-81778-cov-9.052641_pt1 | contig 81778 bp, 81 predicted proteins | sample MGYA00374966_ERZ777306 | MGnify/ENA primary metagenome ERZ777306 (study PRJEB29329, sample SAMN06343882) | mouse gut metagenome | isolation source: Mouse cecum | place: Austria: Vienna | collected 2014-11-15 ...
GGTGTATACCTCTTGTTTGGTATTCCTTTAGGCATAGAAAAGCACCCCTTTTCTTAGTATAAGTATTATACCATACTTGTCTAGCAATTGGGGTGCAGTCCACTGAGTATGCCGCCCTGTTTTTATTTTCCTTCGCTTTCCCGCAGAGCCTGATTGAATACCGCACCCATCAGCAGGGAGGTCAGACTCCAGTTCATCCAGATTAAAAATACAATAATCGCCCCAACAGAGCCATATACCAGGGAGTACCGCCCCATATTGTCCACATAAAACGAAAACGCCACAGAATACAGTATCCACGCTGAAACGGAAAACAGCGCCCCCGGAAGGATATGGCGCCACGCAGGTGGATGGTCAGGCGAAAAATAATAAATCGCACTGATAAGGGCAAACAGCCCCGCCGCCATCGGTAAAAACCTCAGCTTTGTCCAAAGCTGTATGGATGTTTCCCGCAGGGGGATGAACATGCTCACCATATTCAGCACGCCTTCCCCTACAATCATCAGCAGGACAAGCGCAGGCACCATCACCGTAAACACCAGCGCCAGCGCAATGATGCGCTTCGTATGCCGCCCCGGTTTTTCCACACCGTAAATCCGGCTAATCTCGTCCGTCATATTTTTTACCGCACGCAGGGGAAACCAGAGTGTAAACGTCAGCCCGAACGTCAGCCACGCGCCGTTGCTCGTTTCCGTCATATGCGCAATGGTCAGGTTCAGGAATGTCACAACGTCCTCCGGCAGAAGCCCTGCCGCTTCCCCCTCCAGAGAAATCATTGGCAAATGCAGAAAACCCAGCAGAGAGCCGACAAAAATCAAAAACGGAAATATTGCAAAAATCAGGTAATACGTCAATCCGGCGGCACGTTTGCTGACCTCATTTGCGAAAAACCCTTCTGCGGTCAGCTTTAACACACGCCTGAAGCGGTTCCCCATAGCTTACCCCTCCTTTTTCTTCTGCGCATAATACGCCACGCGCAAAAGCATAGATTCTGGCAGTAATTTTTCTCCAAAATATGCCAGCTTCATAGTTAAACCTGGAATTGCAACAGGCCTGCCGCAGAACAACCCACGCAGACCATATGCCGCTACATTGCGGGCAGAAAGTCCCCGTAAGGAAAAGCGGACGTTCGCCCGTTCGTTGAAGCCTGTTTCCACCGGTCCGGGGCAGAGCGCACAAATGCGCACATGACTGCCCTCCCGCCGGAGTTCCTCATAAACTGCCTCTGTCAGCCGGAGGACATAGCTTTTTGTGGCATAATATGCCGCCATCAGCGGCCCCGGCAAAAAACCCGCAGAAGACGCGACATTCAGGATATATCCACTGTCCCTTTCTCGAAAATCGGCAAGGAACAGCTTTGTCAGGATATGCACGGCGCGGACATTCAAATCCAGCATATTCAGCTCTGTTTCCAGCGGAATCTGCGAAAAGCGGCCAAATGCACCGAAGCCCGCGTTATTGACAAGAATATCTATTTTTTCGTCCTTCACCGCTTCATACAGGCGGAAGCAGTCCGCCTCTCGGGAAAGGTCAGCCGTAATCACGCGCACAGGGACGGGCAGGCGGCGTTTCAGCTGTTCCATTTTTTTTGTTTTTCTACTGGCTAATATCAATTCACAGCCCATGCGCGCAAGCAGCACGGCAAACTCTCTGCCGATACCGCTTGTCGCGCCTGTTATCAGTGCTTTCATATTCAAAATCCTCCTAAAAATAAGACCTTGGGGCACTGTCCCGCTCTGGCCGGCAAGAAACGAAGCTCCTTCGGAAGTTTGCTTCGCAAACCGACCAAAGGTCGCCGCTTGCGGTTCCTGGGAGCTTCTGCGCCCCTTGACCCGTTTTTTCGCAAAACTTCGTTTTGCAGTCAATAACTACAATTATTTTACAGGGAAAAATTTCCATGGGATTCATTGTATTCTATACCGTATTATATCATTTTCCCACACATCAAAACAGCCCCGCAGAAAATATAATTCTTCCGCAGGGCTGTTTTCTTGCAAATTTATTCTTTTGTTTCCTCTTATTCTTCCAACAGGTTCACAGACAAACCGGTAACGTCCGCTTTTTCACTGAGAATACCATTTTCATAAAGCCAATCGGCATTCTCCTGCCAAACCCCGGCATCCTGCTCCAAAAACGCCGCATCCCCCATCTCCATCATCGGCAGGAGCATTTCCAGGCTTTTGCGTTCCACTGTTTCGGAAAGCGGGAAATTCTCCGCATTCTGGTGCGACAGTAGAATCTGGAGAGCTTCCTCGGGGTTTTCCTTCGTAAACGCAAAGCCTTTCTGGCATGCCCTCAGGAAACGCCGCAATTTTTCAGGATTATTTTTTACTGCATCCTCTCCCGCAAGGAATACCAGCTCATAGCTCTGCGGCACGCCGAAGTCCGTGGGCAGGAAATAATTGACCTTGAAGCCCTGTTCTTCCAGCTGAGGTACCTCATGGTTGATCATGCCGCCCGTTGTCGCGTCCACCTGTTCCGTAGTCACAGCAGTCATCAGGTCAAAGCCAACGTCTATCAATTCGCAGTCGTTCGGGCCATAGCCGCAGTATTCCAGCATGGAGCGCACTTCCGCCTCGGAAATCGCCGTTGCGGAGTAGCCGACTTTTTTGCCCACAAGGTCTGGCGCGCCCTTTATGCCGCTCTCCTCCAGCGCCATCACCACATTCGCACTGCATTGCAGTACCGCGCCAATGGAAACAATTGGAACATTTTCCTCCTGAGATGTCAGAATCGTATCACGAAGGTAATAAATACCAACATCTGCCTTGCCGACAGCAGGCAGGGAAATGCCGTCGTTGATATTTGCAGGGAAGTTAATCACAAGGTTCAGCCCCTCCTCCGCAAAATATCCTTTTTCCTGAGCGGCATACAGGAACGCATGGACTGCGTTGGGATACCAGTCCAGAATGACGCTCACGTCCTCCAGCGCGTCATCGCCGCCCTTCTGCGTTCCCCCGCCGCAGCCTGCCGCGCCAAATGCCATCAGACCAGCCAGAATCATTGCAAATGCCTTTTTTTTCATTGTTACAGCTCCTTTCTCCATTTGATTAGTTTCTGCTCTATTATAGAAATCACGCCTACTGCTGCCATGGCAACCACCGAAAGCAGTACGACCGGGGCGAATACGCCCGCACCGTCCAGCTGGGTCATCATGCGTTTGCTGAAATACCCCAGACCCTTCTGCGCGCCCAGCCATTCCGCAATTGCCGCGCCGATCACACTGAGCGGGACGGACATTTTCACCGCGGAAAAAAAATGCGGCAGGGCAGTCGGCAGCTTCAGCTTGATAAATATGTCCTTTTTACTTGCCCCATAGGTTAAAAGCAGTTCTTCCATTTCGCGCTTTGTCCCCTTCAGCCCGTCAAACACCGTAATGGCAATAGGGAAAAACGTCATGAGTATCGTTACAAGCACCTTGCTCCAGATTCCATAGCCAAACCAGAGTATAAACAGCGGGGCAATTGCCGTTGTCGGTATGGTCTGCGATGCCACAATGACCGGATACAATGCCTTTTCCAGCTTCGGATTCCAGTCCATGGAAACCGCCAGTAAGAGCCCCAGCGCTATGGAAATAAACAGGCCAAACGCCGTCACACCCATCGTGGCAGGAAGATGCACGAGGAACAGTGGTTCCCGCAGTTCCCAGAGCCTCACAAGAATCTGCACCGGCGAAGGCAGGATATACGCCGCGTTAATGCCCATTGCCGCCCCCTGCCAAAGCAGGAGCAGAAAAGCAATGAGCAGAGCGGAAGGTAAATTTTTCCTCACAGGCTCACCCCCTTGCGCAGTTTTCCTATGAGCCGTTCTTTCAGGTCCGCAATATCCGGACGCTTCAAATCCGACCGGCTGCGGGGATAAGTCAAAGGGACCTCCACCCGCTCCATTTCCGAAAACGGACGCTCCTTTATCACATAAATGCTCTGCGAAAGAAAAACAGCCTCCTCCACATCATGCGTAATAAACAGTATCGTTTTATGGAAGTGCTCCCACTGGTGCAGAAGCCATTCCTGCATTTCCACCCGTGTCAGATAATCCAGCGCGGAAAAAGGCTCATCCAAAAGCAGCATATCTGCACCGGAAAGCAGTGTCCGGGCAAAAGCAACCCTCTGCTTCATGCCGCCAGAAAGCTCCTTCGGGTATTTTTTCCGGTAATCCAGCAGGCCGACCTGCTCCAATACTTCCGCACAGCGTTCGTCCTGTTCCTTTTCAGGAACGCCCTGCAATTCCATCGGCAGGCAGATATTCTTTTCCACACTGCGCCAGGGGAACAGCAGGTCTTTCTGCGGCATAAACGCGCTGTACTGCCGCAGTTCGGCAATGGGTTTCCCGTCTACAAGAATTTCTCCCTCATCAGGCTGTTCCAGCCCGTTTATCAGGCGAAAAATCGTACTTTTCCCACAGCCGCTTGCGCCGATGACCGAAACAAACGCCCTGTCCTCCACAGAAAAGGAAAGGTTTTCCATCATCAGCAGATGGTCTTCCGGATAGCGGAAGGTTACATTTTGAAATTCCAGCATAACCGCATTTCCCCTTTAGTCAGCCATATTGTAAGCCATATCCCAAAAATCCTTTTCGTAACGGCTGCAATTTACAAAAATCTCTTTCAGGTTTTCCTCGCGTTTCGCAGGAATCCCTTTGCCAAGCTCATCCACAAGGTCAATTATCTCCTGTGTGCTTTCGCGGTATCCCTTACTGGAATATCCCGCGACCCATTCGCCAAAAAGCGGGTGTTCCAGCGCGCCTGGAATTTTTTCATGATGTTCGCCAATCATCTGGTAGCTCCATGCACAGGAAAGCACAGCCGTCAGGATTTCCAGCGCACCGCCCTTATATGCCGCGTCCAGCATATAGGACGTATAAGATTGGTTGGCAAGGGAGGATTTTGTTTCTGCAATTTCCTGTTCCGTAATCCCCAGGCGGGACATATACGTTTTATGGAGATTCATTTCCCCGTCCAGCGTATCATGCACCATATGAGCAAAGCGGCACATCAGCCGTTCGTCCTCCGATTTTACCACGCCCATCGCAAACACCTTGGCATACTGCAATAAATAGCGATAGTCCTGCACCATATAAAAGCGGAACCTGTCCTCACGCAGTGTACCTTCGCCCAGCTCCTTTACAAAGGGCTGTTCCAGATAACCGTCCCATATCTCCTTTGCCGCATCATAAAGCCTGTCCGTCAGTTTCATGTGTATTCCTCCTTAAAACCGCGAAAACTTTGGGGATTCCGTCCCCAACTCCTGCAAGGGGCATTGCCCTTGCCCGCATTTGCCGCAAAACTGCGTTTTGCAGAAGAAAAGCATAATGGTTATCCTGAAAAACCGGAAAGGCAGCTTTCCCAAATAAAAAAACCTTTCTCCATAGAAGAAAGGTTGGTTTTTATTTTTTCGCTTCCCTCCGTTGGTATTAACCACATCAAGTTCAAAGGGTTGGAAATTCTTCCTCTCAGCCCCGCATCCGGAGCACCCCCAGCTTTTCTATATGTTTTCTTTCATTATAATACAACAGTCAGGAAATGTAAATGTTTTTTTCTCAATGCCAAATATCTTTTGATTAAAACAGCTCCACCACTTCCTCCGTCGTCCCTACAATGACGTCCGCGCCGCAGGCAATAAACTCTGCCCTGTCGCCGTAGCCGTATTCCACAGAAATGCAGGGGATTCCAATGGCATGCGCGCCTTCCACGTCAAATTTCCGGTCGCCCACCATCACCACATCGCTTTTCTCCGCCTTCATCTGCTCCAGAACATACGCTATGACTTTCGCCTTGTTATCGCGCCCTGCCGCGCGGTTATCCCCTCCGATGACCTCGAAATATTTCGCCACGCCGAAATGCTCCAATATGCGTACCGCCGTTTCTTCCTTTTTGGAAGTTGCTACGGCAAGGCGTTTCCCCTTTGCCCGCAGAGCTATGAGCATCTCCTCTATGCCGGGATAGAGCCTGTTCTCAAACAGCCCGACAGTTGTGTAGCGTTCACGGAAATGCCCTATTGCAATTTCCGCTGTTTCCGCATCCATGGCAAAATCCTCCGTAAAGGTTTTCATCAGCGGCGGGCCGACAATGAATTTCAAATCCTCATCTGCCCATTTTTTAATTCCCATTTTTTCCTGCATATACTGTGCGGAACGAATCACGCCTTCCGCCGAATCGGTCAACGTCCCGTCCAAATCGAACAGTATGATAGTCTGCTTCTGATTTCCCATCGTTTCTCCCGTCCTTTTGTTTTTCGTCCTATTTTACACCAAAAAACAAAAGACCGCAATTCCTTTTCTGCCGCCGGAGCGAAAGCAATTCCTGTCACCCCCGTTCCTCCGCCTCCTGCCGCATGAACCAGCAGACCTCTTCAAAAAACAGCCCCAGCACCGCCCAGAGCGGTGCATAATCCAGACGTATCAGCCCCATCACGGAAAGTGCGCCGCTGCCGTAATCCCATGGACATGCCCCTGTTATCAGGCGCAGAAGTCCGCCCGTCAGAAATTCTATGGTGAATATCCCCAGCATGTACACGCCGCACCTCTGCCACAGCGGGCAGTAACGCCGGAGCGTCAGGAACACCGGTTCTGCCAGAGCCGCCAACCCATAAATGGGAAACATCCAAAGGTATGTTTTTGCCGTCAGCGCGCCGTCCCCCGCCAGAAAGGAGCAGAGCCCCGTCCAGAGGATTTCTGCACACCATCCTAAAATGCCATAAACCAAAATTTTTTTCTCCATGTCTTCTAGTATGCCTGCCGCCTGAAAATCTATTCGGCGTTTTCGAGCAGGGCTGACGCAAGCACCGCCGCAAGCGGCTCCATGGCATTCATGGCTTCTTCTTTCGTATTTGTCTGCGCACCGACCTCTATCAGCGTGGAACGCGGCAGCATATGCAGGCTGAAACGGTACGCATTGACATAAATCCTCCGGCTGAACCCCGGAAACATCCTCTCCGCTGCAACTTTCATTTGTAAGCTGAATGCCAGGTTTTCGAGCAGATACGGATTTTCCAGCCCCTCGATGGGCTGTGCCGTACCATCTTTATTCAAACGGCAGAGTCCGTTGAAAAACATCACCTGCGCACACTGCTTCCCGTTGACCTCTGTCACAAGGCGGGTATCCTCACCCACGCCGTCCCTGTGCATATCAATACAGACTTCTATGGAAGGATTTTCCTGTAGTATCCTGCGAATCGGCGGCTCCATTCTCTCATAAGCCCCCGTAATCTGGCTTTTGCCGTTTACCACGTCATACCGTCCATCATCATGCAGTACGGCAATGCCGTATTTTTCTTCCAGAATTTCTTTCAAACGCTCGCCAACGCCCCAAATTCCTTCCTGCAGCCCCTTGGACATATCGCTGTCCGCAAAGCCTTCGTGGGAATGGGTGTGGAAAATCAGTATTTTGGGCTTTTTTTTCTCCGGCTTTATGGTCAAATCCAGCCCAAGGGCCTCCTCCACGTTTACATCCTCCGCAAACAATGTTGTGCGGGAATCCACAATATAGTAATGGCTTTTCAAATAGGAAAAATCCTTCATTTTCTCCAGCGTTTCCGCAGTCACGCCAAGCGGCCGGCCTCCGGCGGAAATGGCCTGCTGTTTTTCAAACTCCACATCGTCCGAGCCGATAACCGCCGCAGAAATGGTTTCCTTTTCTTCCTTCGGGGCAGACCAGAGGGCACGCAGGCTCAGCCCGCCGCCGCTGACTTGTCCCGGCAGCGTTTCCGCTATTGCCCAGCGTCCCCCGCCCATTTTCAGAAAAAAAGGCAAAGCCAGCAAAAAAAGAACCAATCCCAGAAAATTCAGGCGCAGTGTCCTTTTTTTCACATTCCGCGCCACAGGCACCGCCTCCCTTCCCTCCTTCATATCTATGAGGAAAAAAGAAAGACAAGAACCAAAAAGGCGCGGAGATATTTTCCGCGCCCTTGTATACCAAAATAGCCTTATATCCAGTTCCTGTGCCGCCAGACGCGCATTTCTCTGAAAACCAGGCAGACAGCCAGCAGGAATGCCAGCATATCCGCAGCAGGCGCGGCGGCAAGCGCACCATCCAGCCCAAACCTGCCGGAAAGCAGTACTGCCAGCGGAATCAGGAACAATGCCTGACGCGACAACGATACCGCAAGAGATTTCACAGGCTGTCCCGTTGCCTGGAAAAATGACGCCGTTACCTGCGGCAGTCCATAAACAAAAAACCCCAGCATATACAGCCGGAAACAATGCGCCGCAAACTCCTGATACAGTGGTTCGCCCGTTACGAACATCGCCGCCAGAAGCCCGCCGCCCCAGCGGAACACGCAGAACCATGCCAGAGAAATCAGCAGGGACGCAAACGCCGCCGTCCGATATGTCTGCCGCACCCGCGCATAATGCTTCGCGCCGAAATTATAGCCGTTGATGGGCTGCGTGCCTGATGCCAGCCCAACAAACATCGCGTGTGCAATCTGATAAATTTTTGTCATAATGCCGTAACAGGAAAGCGGGATTTCACTCCCGTATATTGTTCCCACGCCGTATCTGCGCGTCAGGTTATTCATGACAATCTGCGTTGCCGCCGTTGCCGCCTGCGTACAGAGGCTGGGGAACCCGAGAGAGCAAATGCTTTTCGCCGTCCCGCCATGCAGGCACAGTTTTTCTTTTTTTATCCGGAAATTTTCAAAACGCGGCAGGTATGCCAGACTGATAACGCCCGATACAATCTGCCCAATGATAGTCGCAATCGCCGCGCCCTGTATCCCCATTTCAAGCGTAAAAATAAAAATCGGGTCAAGCACGATATTCAGCCCCGCGCCAATCATCATACTCCGCATCATATACTGTGGATTGCCATCCGCGCGGATAATAGCGGTCAGTGCCATATTGCACATGGAAAACGGCAGCCCAAACAACAGGATACCCATATACAGAGCGGCATCCTCCGCAATGGCAGGCGAAGCACCGAACAGACGAACCAGAGGGCGCAGAAAACACAGCCCGCCCAAAACAAGCAAAAGGCCTGCCCCCGCAAGGAGCATACACGCACAGCCCAGTGTGCGGTCCGCCGCCTCCTGCTCCCTGCGCCCAAGGCAGAGGCTGATGTTCGCCGCGCAGCCGTCCCCAATCAGCAGAGCAAGTGCCGCCGCTACAATCGTAATCGGGAATGCTACGTTTGTCGCTGCCACGCCGTCTATGCCTGTTGCATGCCCAATGAAAATCTGGTCCGCAATGTTATAAAGGAAATTCACCATCAGTGTCAATGTAGTCGGAATGGAAAATTTCAAAAGCAGACGACCAATCGGCTCCGTTTCCAGTATGTTCCGTTTTGTTTCTTCCATCTGCTTTCCTCCTTCCCCAGACTGCGGCTGCCCGCCGTACCTAATGCGGCAGAATGCAGCCTGTTCAGAAAACTGTCCGTTATGGTTTTATTCCCCGATACGTTTTCCGCATTCCCCGCAGAATTTCTGTCCCGGCGCCGCCTCCACACCGCACCATTGGCAAATCGGTTTTTCCGGTTTGCTTTCCTCTTCCGCCTCCGAACGTTCCAGCCCAGCCGTTTCCATTGCCTGTGCTGCGGCCTCGGCCTTTGCCGCCGCCTCTGCGGCAGCTTTTTCCGCCTTGCGTTCCGCTTTTTCTGCTTCCCGCTCCGCCTTTATCTGCTCGATTTGCGCCTCCAGGTTTTTAATCCGTTCCTGCGCGACAACAATTTTATCGCAAATCAGCATTGCTTCCTCTTCCAGCTTTTCGCCCAGCGCAAATTTCGCCCAGTAATATTCACCCAGTTCCCGCTGATAGCACTGTATATTCCCCTTTTCCAGTGCAATATCCCCCGTCAGACGGTTCGTTTCCAAACCATCTGCCGCCCTGTCTGTCACGTTTTTTGCAACCTCGGTTAACTTGTCAAAAAATGCCATTTTTCTGCCTCCCTCTCTTCCGATGCGCGGAATTTTACGTTCCTGAAACCATAGTATCATATTTTCGGCGAATTATCTATCCGTTTCACATAAAAACCTCCTTTTCCGCCATACTATGCGCAGAGGTGATAGCATATGAAGTGGTTCCGCAAAATGAATACCCTTCCGCAGGAGGAACAACAGCTTATCCTGCATAACGGAAGGGATATGAGACGTTTTTATACCCTGTCCACAGAGGAACGGCAGAACGTTCTCGACCGTATCAGCCTTTCCAATTCCCCTGAGGAGCTGGAGCTCGGCCTTACCACAAAGCGCAAAACACACGAGTGACACATCCGGTAATTCTGTCTGCCATACAGCCCGCTGGAATCCCTTCGGGCTGTTTCCTGTCCCTGCAAAAATGACCGAATTTCCCCGCTTTTCCTACCCGATTTTCCCGTTTTGCACAAACTTCTCCAAAACAAGGTTCTTTCTGCAAACATCTATTTACATCTCTGCAATATGCTCTTATAATGTATCTGGCATTTCCCCGGCAGCCTGCCGAAATCAAAGAAATGTCTGACATATAATACCAATCCTGCGGCGTACGTCCGCCATATTGAGAGAGGATGCCTTTCAAATGCAGTTATTGAACCAACGAATATTAAAAGACGGCATGGAACTGGGGACGGAGATTATCAAGGCCGATTCCTTCCTGAACCACCAGCTGGATATCGGGCTTTTTATGGCTCTTGGCAAGGAAATACAATGCCGCTTCGGACATCTTGGGATAAACAAGATTCTGACTATCGAGTCCTCCGGTATTGGCATTGCCGCCATTACCGCCATGTATTTCGACCTTGTTCCCGTTGTATTTGCAAAAAAAACGCAGCCAAATACCATGACAGAGGAATTTTATGGCGCACCTGTCAAATCTTTTACAAAGGGTACGGTTTCGATTGCCCGCATAGCAAAAAAATACCTGCACCCTGAAGACCGCGTACTCATCGTTGACGATTTCCTTGCGCATGGGGAAGCTGCCGCAGGGCTTTGCAGCCTTGTCGAGCAAGCCGGCGGGACTGTCTGCGGTATCTCCGCCGTCATCGAGAAGGAATTTCAGGGCGGCAGCACGAAGCTGCGGCAAGCAGGATATTATGTAAATTCCCTTTCCGTTATCACGAAAATTGAAAACGGGAAAATCTATTTCAAAGACGAAACGGAATAAAGTGAAATTTACAGATACATATTATTTTGTTTTCAGACGCATGAAATGCGGCTGGCTGTAAAGTTTGGGACAAAGTCCTGATGTTTTGAATTTAAGGAAGGAGTTTTTATCATGCTGCGCACATTCGCAGACCACTTGAAGCAGGAATTTAACGGCTATAACGCCGCATCACTGACAAAAGACCTTATGGCAGGTCTGACGGTTGCCGCCGTCGCGCTGCCGCTCGCACTGGCATTCGGCGTCAGCAGCGGGGCGGACGCTGCTTCCGGCCTGATTACTGCCATCATTGCAGGGCTTGTCATGAGCCTGCTTTCCGGCGGCTATTACCAGATTTCCGGCCCTACGGGCGCAATGGCGGCAATCCTGATGTCGCTCGTTGCCGCTTACGGCATGGACGGCGTATTCATCGCAACGCTGATTGCGGGCATAATATTGCTTCTGGCAGGTATCCTGCATCTGGGCAAGCTGACCTCATTTATCCCTGCGCCGGTTATCACAGGTTTTACCTCCGGTATTGCCGTTATCATTGCCCTTGGGCAGATTGACAATTTTTTCGGTACATTCTCCGAAGGTTCCTCTGCCGTGGCAAAACTGTTCAGCTATGCGCGGCTCGGCTTCTCGCCTAATTTTACGGCAGTCGGGCTTGGTGTGTTTGTCATTCTGTTTATGGTATTTTTCCCGAAAAAATGGAACGCGGTTGTCCCCGCCTCCCTTTTGAGCATTATCCTTACAACGGCATTTTCAATTTTTATGGAGCTGGACGTAACCGTTGTAGGGGAAATCCCCCAGACACTGATACCAGAAAACCGCCTGTTATTCAGCGCGCTTGACATCAAAACCATCACCGCACTGATTACACCCGCGTTCAGTATCGCCATACTCGGCATGATTGAAAGCCTCCTCTGCGGTGCAAGCGCTGGCCGCATGACAGGCGTGCGTCTGGACAGCAATCAGGAACTGATTGCACAGGGCGTCGGCAATATTCTTCTGCCGTTTTTTGGCGGCATTCCCGCTACAGCGGCAATCGCGCGTACAAGCGTTGCCGTAAAATCCGGCGCAAAAACCCGCCTGACGGGTGTGTTCCATGCTGTCGGCCTGCTGATTTCCATGTTCCTGCTTGCACCCGTCATGTCCAAAATCCCGCTTGCCGCTCTGGCCGGCGTACTGATGGTTACAGCATGGCGCATGAATGAATGGGAAGCAATACGCTATATTTTCTCGCATAAATTCAAGGGTGCAATGCTGGAGTTTATCGCCACCATGCTGGCAACCATCGTATTTGACCTGACAATCGCCATTCTGATTGGCGTGCTGATTGGTCTTGTATTCCTTGTAACGCGCCTGTCCTTTATTGAAATCAACTACGAGGACGTAGATATGAACCGTATGCATGTTACCGACCCTGTGCTCTGCGAGCGTTACAGCAATGCAAAAGTCGTTTATATCACCGGGCCGATGATTTTTGCCAATACACAGACCGTTTCGGATATTGCACTGAAGGTCGACGGGGCGGATACCGTGCTGTTTTCCATGCGCGGCGTTTCCAACATTGATATCTCCTGCGCGCAGACTCTGCGGGAGCTTGTGGAAGGGCTGCGGAAAAAAGGCGTGGACGTTGCTGTCTGCGGACTGCCGAGCCACGCCATGAAAATGATGCAGCGCACGGATTTGAAACAGATTATCGGTGATGAGAATTTTTATTGGAGCGTAGAACGCGTGCTGCTCAGCAACCGCCCCAGACCGGAACAGCCTTAATTCCAGCAAACAAGGAACGAATGCTTGAAGGGACTGATATGCATGTTTGGAATCAGGAAAAAACTCAGCTTTCCGCTCCGCCCACCCTATTCCATTCAAGAAGAATTGGAAATTTTGAACCCATTTGTGCGGTGCGATGAAGCCTTACACAATGGATGATATCCGGGCAGCAGAACATCGGCTGGGCTGTGAACTGCCTTCCCCCATTCGCGGCCTCTATCTGGTGATGGGCGATTCCATGTGCCTGCAAAGCGAATTTTATTTCCGCGCGCTGGAACTGCTTCGCTGGGATGGCAATTATTTGCTGTTGGCGCATGGGGTCAGCGACAATATCGGTTTTGGCATTAAGCGAAATGATGCAAACGCCACAGTGCATGAATGGATATGCAGCCCAGCAATTACAGAAAAAGAAGACGAAAGCGACCAGCGCAGCTACTTTCATTTCGAATCTGATTTTGAGCTTTGCCGCCACAAAGGGGATACTGCCGGAATGGCGGCAGCCGTAAAAGGCTATTTTGATTTTTGGAGCAAAAAGAAAAGGCGTTCAGAAATTGCCCGTTTCAGCAGGTTTCAAAATATCTATGCCCCATTTACTTTCTTTTGGGACGCTTTCATCATTCACTTTGTATTGCGCAGAATGGTTGATGACGCAGACCATCTGGATAAAAATAAAATGACTGACGAACTGGACCAGTGCTATTTCAGCAACCGTTTGCCAAGGAAGACAGCCGCCATGAAAGAAATCCGCAAAAAGATAATTCCTCCGTTTGTTCCGGTTTCTTCTCACATGGAGTTTATGATTGATAAAAAGGTCAAAGATTTTGATAATGACTTTTATCATATCCTAGCCTATATCGACAGGGAAAATGGCTGTCTGCTCCTGATGCATCCGGAAGCTGATTATCACTATTATCTTTTGACGAAGGAGCCTGTCCCTTATTCTTTCGTCCAGCAGATTGAGCAAAAAACAGGACTGCTTTTTTACTCTCGTAATGGAAACGGAAAAGAGAAAGTTCTCGCTCTGCAAAAAGAAATGGAAATACAAGGGCTGTTTCTGCCGGGCAACATCATACCTCAAAGCTAATCCCCCGCCTGCCCAACGGCATATATCACCCGTTGGGCAGGCGGTTTTCTATTCCCGCATACCCGCCGCCTTCCGCGCATATCCTGAAACGAGAGGAAGTGTGCGCGTTGAGAAAAAAACTGATGAGCGCAGTGATTCTATATATTTTGATTGCGGTGCTATTTCTGCCGCTGCTCGTCACCCTGCTGTGCGGCGGGTTCCATCGGGAAGCGCCGCAGTCGGCAGAGCTTTTCGGCACAGAGGATTTAGCCCCCCTCCCTTCGGAGCTGGAAGAATATGTCGCCGGGGTTGTTGCGGCAGAGATGCCCGCATCTTTTCCGGAGGAAGCATTGAAAGCGCAGGCTGTTGCCGCACGGACGTATGAAGTGCGGCAGATGCGCGCAGCAGGGAGTGATTCTGTGCTTTACGATGTGGGACAGGCTTATGCCGATGAAGCCGCACAGAGGGAAAAATGGGGCGAAAACTACGGGCAGTACGCCGCAAAAATCCGCCGCGCCGTACGGGAAACCGCAGGGGAAATCATGGTTTATGACGGAGAGCCGATTTTGGCGGCGTTTCATGCGCAGAGCGGCGGGAAAACGGAAAACGCCGAAAATGTCTGGGACAGCCCCCTGCCATACCTGAAAAGCGTAGACAGCGCAGAGGACAAAGCCGCCCCCGGCTACGAAACGGAAGTTTCCTTTTCCACAAAGGAAGTTCTTCAGCAGCTAAAAACCCAGGGAACCCCCAATCAGACAGCCGAAAATCTTTCCATTGAAATCCTCAGCCGGACGGATGCGGGCTATGTTTCCGAAGTCAGCGCGGGCGGGCTAAAGCTGACGGGGCGGCAGCTGAGGGAAACACTGGGACTGCGCAGCGCAAATTTTACCGTAGAAAAACAGGCGAACAGCTTTGTTTTCCGCACCTATGGCTATGGGCACGGCGCAGGCATGAGCCAGTACGGCGCGTCCTATCTGGCAGAAAAAGGGCTGGACTATCACGAAATTTTGAACCATTATTATACAAATGTGAATTTTGAACGGCTTGCATAAAATCTGGGGCTGTTGGCAACAATAGCCTTGGAGGTGCAGGAAAGATGAATCAAAATGAAAAAGAAACTGCAAAACGCATACAAACGCTTGCGGTCTGCGGCTGTCTGTGCCTGCTGGCGGTAGGTGCAGGCGTGACGTACCGCGCGCTTGACCGCGGCACTGCGGCGCAGCCACAGCTGGAGCCAAACCCGCAGCCTGTAACGGCAACACAGACCCCGACACTGGATACTGCGCTGCTGGAACGCAATAAGCAGAGCCGCGATGCCGGTGAAACACCGGACCCGCCTGAGGCGAAACCCGCCGCTCCCGCAAAAGAGGAACCCAAAGCGGAGCCGGCAGAACCAACATTTGCTTACCCTGTGAACGGCGAGGTCGTACTGCCTTACAGCATCGACCATGCTATTTATGACCCGACGCTGGAACAGTACCACACCAACGCCGGAATCAGCCTCTCCGCGGAGCAGGGCACAGAAGTCAAAGCCGCGGCAGACGGAACGGTAAAAGAAGTACGGAAAGATACAAAAGCAGGCAACACTGTCACTCTGGAACACAGCAACGGCTGGCTGACTACATACGGTCAGCTGGAGGACGATGTAAAAGTCAAAGAAGGCGACAGTGTGAAGCAGGGACAGGCCATCGGCACCGTAAACGCGCCGACGAAATACGGCGTAGCATTAGGCAGCCATCTGGAGTTTGCCATGGAGAAAGACGGCACGACGGTCAATCCGGAAGAAAAACTGGACAAAGAATAATACTTCAAAACAACAGCATACAAACGCATACAGCAAAAGCGGCATGACAGAAAACCAGCTTTCGGTTTCCAGTCAGGCCGCTTTGTTTTATGTTTTCATTCCGAACAGCACAGCGGGGAGCCCCCTCCGGCCGCAAATCTTTCAAATGCCTTATTCAGCAGGAAGTTCCTGCTTTGCATAAATCTTGCGGATAACCAGCACTGTCACAATCATGGATACAATCGCAATCGGCAGGTTAACGAACCAGTTCTGAATCACTGCCGCAAGAACATAGTTAATTGCGGAAACCGCCGCAACCGTCAGAGCATAAGGCAGCTGTGTGGATACATGGTTGATATGGTCGCACTGCGCGCCCGTAGAAGCCATGATTGTTGTATCCGAAATCGGAGAACAGTGGTCACCGCAGACCGCACCAGCCAGAGTTGCCGCAACCGTAATGATAAGCAGTTCACTGCCGGGGTCCATAATCGGCACAACAATAGGCAGCAGAATACCAAACGTACCCCATGACGTACCCGTCGCGAACGCAAGGAATATCGCGATACAAAATACAATAACAGGAATCAGCATCTGTACAACACCTTTGCTGCCTTCCAGCAGGCCGGCTACAAATACGTCCGCACCCAAAAGACCTGTCACGCCGCTCAGCGTCCATGCAAACGTCAGAATCAGAATAGCGGGTACCATTGCTTTGAAGCCTTCCGGCAGGCAGTCCATAAATTCCCTGAAGTGCAGCACCTTACGGGGAATATACAGCACAAACGTAATCAGCAGGGCCGCAATAGAGCCAAGCATCAGGCCCGTAGCGGAATCGCAGTTTGCGAATGCATCTACGAAGCTTTCGCCATCGAAGAAACCGCCGGTGTAAATCATGCCGATGATACAGCAGAAAATCAATACAATAACAGGCAGTACAAGGTCGATTACCTTGCCGTTGCCGACAGACTTATTGTCAGCCTCGTCCTTAAAGGGCCTTGCGTCTGTTGTGTAAAGGTCGCCGTCCAGCTGTGCATTCCGCTCATGCGTAAGCATAGGGCCGAAATCTGTGTTTGTGATTGTCAGCGTCAGCATTGCAACGATTGTCAGCAGGGCATAGAAATTGTAAGGAATGGCATGGATAAACAAATCCAGACCGTTTACGCCTTCCACAACACCCGCAACTGCCGCAGCCCAGGAAGAAATGGGCGCGATAATACAGATGGGTGCCGCCGTTGCGTCGATGATATACGCCAGTTTCGCACGGGAAATCTTGTGTGTATCCGTTACAGGGCGCATAACACTGCCGACTGTCAGGCAGTTGAAATAGTCGTCCACAAATACCAGCACGCCCAGCGCGAATGTAGAAAGCAGCGCCCCGCGTCTTGTCTTGATGGCGCCTGTTGCCCAGCGGCCGTATGCCGCAGAGCCGCCTGCCTTATTCATCAGGGCAACCAGTATGCCCAGCACAACGAGGAATACAAGGATACCAACATTCCCCGCAATCTTTGTTGCCATGCCGCCGTCCGTCGCGTCTGTAAAGATGGTCAGGAACGCATCTTTGACGTTAAAATTGGTGTAGAACAGGCCGCCTACCACGATGCCGACAAACAGCGAGGAATATACCTCCTTTGTAATCAGCGCGAGGATAATCGCGACCAGAGGGGGTACCAGCGACCAGCCTGTCGCATACATCCTGCTGCCCTCCGCTGCCGCATCCGCTTCGCCCGCGAACGCAGTCATGCTCATAGCCAGCGCAACAACAATGCAAACAAAAATCGCGCCCAGCCATGCATTTCTTTTTTTGGTTCTCATAGCCTTCCCTTCTCCTTTCAAAACAAATGATAAAATAATTCCAAGCCGGAAAAGACCTTGAGGCTCCACCCCAATCCCCTGCAAGGGCTTTCAGCCCTTGACCCATTTTCTGCCGCATTTTATGCGGCAGAAGGAAAGCCGCTTTGCAGAACAACCAGCAAAGGAGGCTCACAATGCCTGTCCCCATCACATAAGATACGGTGACAAAAGGGTTGAAAAAACGTCGCCCCTCGGGGACATTGGGGCGCAGCACATAGGCCAGCGCCGCAATGTCTTTCTTTCCGGCAAATCACGAAGGAGCATCGGAACGAAAAAAGCCGTGCGCGCGGCACGGCTCAACAGCTTCTTCCAGCTGCAATTCACGTATCCGATAGCGCTCCACATTCGTGACAGTACATTACATTTTCTGCAATGTCCCAGCCGCAGACCCACAGGGCAGGGCAAACGGCTTCGGCGGCACAGCCTTTCCCCCTCCTGCCGCCCCGGCATATCATCAGAAGGGTACTCATCGGCGCCGCGCCTCTATCTTGTTATTGTCAGGCAAAGCCCAACCTATTCTTCATTCATACCATACCACAACAGGAAAGTCAAGCCTTTCTTGTAAAAACCACCTGTATTCCACAAAAAAGCATAAAAAGCGGGAGTTTTCCACTCCCGCCTGTTTCTGGCAATATTCCCTATATTATGCTCGTTCCGCCTGTTCAGCGTATCGCAGGTTTCCGGCGCTCCTTTTTTCTCGGTTCTTTTTCCGGTTCATCGTCCTCGTCCTCATCCTCCATGTCCTCCCAGAGCGGGCTTGTAGCAGCCTGTATCATCTGTTCCAGCACAGCACGCTCCGCCCTGAGAAACTCAATCTCTTTTTCCTCCACAGGAGGCTGCCGGGCTTCTTCCTCCTCAGGCCGGGCCTCTTCCTCCTGCTGCGGCTCCTCAGGCTTTTTGCTCTCCCCAAATGGATCGTCAAATTTTATTTTCGGCGCGCCGCCGTCCATCTTTACGATTTTGTAAAGCCCGATAGGCGGGTCTTCTCTTTCCTCTCCGGGGATATATTTATCCTTATCCTGCACGGGAGTCATCTCCTCTCATGAGAACCTATTTGATATCCTTCAAGTCTGCCCGTTTTGCTGCCCCTTTCAAGTCTTTATTCTTCCGGCTTTTCTTCCTCATCATCTTCCCATTCGCTTGGGTCAACGTCACCGAATGCGGATTTCAGGAAATTTTCTGCTTCATCAATTTGCTCCATCTGCGTCTGCACCGCGTCCAGCACATTTTCCACGCCTTTCAGATAGCCTTCTACTTCAGGGGAAACCTTTTCTTCTTCCTCTTTAGCCGACACGCCTTTTGCGAATCCAGCCTTCACCATGTCATCCAATACACTGTTGACGGTTTCCATAAAACTGCCGCCCTGTTTGTTTTCTGCGTTTTCCTCGAAGTCCAGTTCCTCCATGTCAATATCGTCCCAATCCTCCTCCACATTGCGGCTGCGTTTTTCTTTCAGCTTTTCGCGGTAGGCGTCCATATCCTCCTTGAAAGCGTGCGCTTTTTCATTCACGCGGAATGCCGCGCTGCGCATTTTGGGATGTATTTCTTCCGCCTTATCGGCAATTTTTTCCGTCATGCGGAACGCCGCACTGCGCATTCTGGGCTGCATCTCGTCCGCCTTATCGGAAACCTTTTCCGCCGCGGATTTTACAACGGGCTGCGCCTTTTCACTTACCGTTTTCGCAACGGAGCTGAGTGCAGCTCCCGCCTTTTCCAGCGCACTGCCAACAGCCCTGCCGATACCGTCCTTTTCCAGTCCCATGCCGTTATGCAGGGTATTCAGCAGGCGATCCGCCTCGTCTACCGAAATGATTCCTTTTTCCAGCATATTCAGAATTGCCATACGTTCTTCCTTCATTGTTTTTGCCTCCTTTTTGCAATCGCCATTTCCAACATCATATCTATATTCCTTCGGGCGGATATCACGTTTCCCGAAAGCAAATAAAATGCTTTCCACGATACGGCGGCTGGCCTGTCCGTCCCCGAAAGGATTGCGGGTCTCCGCCATTTTGTCATACGCCGCCTTATTGTCCAAAAGCTCTTTTGCCATACGAAAAATAGTTTCTTCGTCCGTTCCCGCCAGCTTCAGCGTGCCTGCCTCCACGCCTTCCGGTCGTTCCGTCACGTTGCGGAGCACAAGCACAGGCTTGCCCATAGAGGGAACTTCCTCCTGCAAACCGCCGCTGTCCGTCAGCACCAAACAGGAACGGCTCATCAGGTTATGCATATCCTTCAAATTTAACGGCTCCGTCAGATGAATACGGGGATGGCTCCCCAGCATTTCATGCACAGGCTCCCATACAGCAGGATTTTTATGCACCGCATAAACGACCTCCGTATCGGAATAGCCCTCCACCAGCCGCAGCAATGCGCGGCAGATATTTTGCAGGGGTTCGCCAAGGTTTTCCCGCCTGTGCGCCGTTACTGCAAGTACGCGTTTGTTTTCAAAGTCAATTTTATTCAGCGTTTCCTCCGAAAAAACGTAATTCGGTTCAATGGTGTGCGCCAAAGCATCAATGACGGTATTTCCTGTGATAAAAATGCTGTCCGCCGGAATGTTTTCGCGGAGCAGATGCTCTTTCGCCAAAGGCGTCGGCGCAAAATGCAGGTCTGTCAAAGCCCCTGTCAGGCGGCGGTTCATTTCCTCCGGAAAAGGTTCATATTTGTTGTAAGTACGCAGGCCCGCCTCGACATGCCCGACTTTTACCTGATTATAATACGCCGCCAGTGCCCCTGCAAACGTTGTAGAGGTATCGCCATGCACAAGTACAAGGTCCGGCTTTTCTTTTGAGATGACCTCCTCCAGCCCTGTCAGGGCGCGGGTGGTGATGCCCGCAAGCGTCTGGCGGCTCTGCATGATATTCAGGTCATACTGGGGGTGCAGGTCAAAGATTTCCAGCACCTGGTCGAGCATTTCTCTGTGCTGTGCCGTAACGCAGACGATACTTTCGATTCCTGGCGTTTTTTCCAGCTGTTTTACGAGCGGAGCCATTTTAATGGCCTCCGGCCGCGTGCCGAACACGCTCATTACTTTTATATTCTCCATGATGCAATCTCCTTAATAAAAACCTAAAGACCACGGGACTCTGTCCCGCACCCTGCAAGGGGCACGCCCCTTGACCCTTTTGTTTGAAAACTGTATTTCCGCGGGGATTCTGTCACCAGCGGGAAGCAAACCAAATCAATATGCCGAACAGGAGCGACAATGCGGCTGCCGCCTGTATCCCCTCACTGTTGACATTGATTTTTTCCTCCGGCGTACCGTCATGCACGCCGCGCACAATTTTCTCCACCGCCCCAAGCAGGGCAAACACAAACCAGCTGGCCAACAACAGTAAAATCAAAAATCCCAGAACTGCAACAAAAATCATTTCATCAGTACTCCTTTTCCCTGCGGGATTATCTTCCAATTCCAAATATCAGCACAAATACCGCATAACAGCTCCAGATAAACACCAGAAGGGAAATCATTGCGACAATGACATTCCCTGCATATCCTGCTTTTTCGCCTTTTGCGGCTGCGTTGGCAATTTTTTCAACCGCCTTCAGCGGGGAGGTAACCAGCCCATAAGCAGACACCAGCAAAAGTACAAGATAGAAAAAAACATTACCCAGCCCCCTTTTCTATTATATCGGCCAAATATTTGAAATCATGAAAATACAGACCAGTGTGGAAAAAACCGCTGTGACCAGTTCTGCCGTATATTCGGCTTTTTCACCCCTTACTGCCGCATTAGCGATTGCCTCAGCCGCCCGAAAAAGCGACCCTATCAGCCCTCCCAGCGCAATGATTAAAATAAAGACTTGAAATGCTCGCATTCCCATACTCCCCCTTTCCTGCTTCCTGTTGCTCCCTCCGCCGTGCGGCAGGCACGGCGGCAATCCGGGTCAAGGGCTGGCAAGCCCTTGCGGAGGTTTGGAGGCAGAGCCTCCAAGGCTCTTTTTATCTCACCCTATTCGTCAGCGTCCCGATGCCCTCAATCTCGCACTTCACCACATCGCCCTGCTTCATAAATTTCGGCGGTTCAAAGCCCATGCCGACCCCGGCGGGCGTTCCCATAGCGATAATCGTTCCCGCCTGTAATGTCATGCCCTGCGAAAGCTCGCTGATAACCTTTGCAATGCCGTTAATCATCAGCCCTGTATTGCTGTCCTGCCGCAATTCTCCATTGATATAGGAACGGATTGCCAGCGCGGGCGGGTTCTCAAATTCATTTTTTGTTACAATCCATGGCCCAACAGGCGTGAAATCGTCCAGGCCCTTGCCGAAATACCACTGTTTATGCGCGGTCTGCAAATTCCGCGCGCTGATATCATTCAAAACCGTATAGCCGAATACATATTCAAACACATCGCTCTCCGCGACATTTTTCGCATCCTTCCCAATAATAACCGCAAGTTCCGCTTCGTAGTCCAGCCCCTCCACAATGTCGAAATGCCCGTCAATTTCCTCTCCGTCCGCAACGGCACGGTTCACCCGCTTGGAAAAATAAATCGGCACAGGGCGTTCTCCGCCAAAAGCTTCATCGTGGAACCGCGCGGCTTCCTCCGCGTGCGCGTAATAATTGATGCCCAGACAAATCACGTCCTGTCTGGGAAACGGAATCGGCGCAAGCAGCTTTACATCGCTGAATGGGATCCCTTCCATCAGTTCTTTGTTGCGGTCCAGCTTTTCCAGCTTTTCAGGCGTGGCGCAGCTTAAAAATTCATTCATATCTGCAACGCCCCAGCCCAAATAGTTTACCGGAACGACCTCAGAGCCATCGTTTTTCAATACGCCGACAGCTTCATTGCCGGCATAGGTGTATGTTAAAAGTTTCATGATTCGGAAAGCCTCCTTTATCTGGCAGAATAAATGCTTATCCTTTATCATACCACAAAAGAATATTTTTAGAAAGCAAAATGTTTTTCTTAACGTTCATAGGCTTCTTAACGTTCATACGCACGCAAGCTACGCCGTTTGAATGCCTCCCAATACTCGTAAGGGATTCTCAGCTTCCCAAGTCCGTGTCCCAGATGTATATCAGGCTTGTTTTCCCCATGAAAATCACTGCCGCCAGAGGGCAGGAGCCCCACACGCGCCGCAAGCCGCCTCATTGCTTTTGTCTGCGCGGGCGTATAAGTGGAATACATGCATTCCATACCGTCCAGGCCTTCGGAAGCAAGCTCCCGGCAAAGCTCCTCAAGCTGTGTTTCCGAAAGGGCGTACAGCGTCGGGTGCGCAAGAACCGCCGCGCCCCCTGCCTGCTTAATTGTCTGGATACAACGGGCAGGCGTAAGAAATTCGCGCTCCGCATAGCCCGGCATGCCCGGCGAAAGATAGCGGAAAAAAGCGTCCTTCCGTGTTTTGATATAGCCTTTTTCCAGCAGGACATTGGCAAAATGCGCCCGCGTAATGATTTCGCCGCCCGCATTCGCGGCAACCTCCTCCAGCGTAACAGGCAGTCCGGCGGCTGTCAGCTTCCGCGCCATTTTTTCATTGCGCCGACTGCGGCTTTCGCGGATTTCCTCCATGCGCTCCTGCAAAACAGGGGCGGAGGGGGCAAACCCAAGCCCGACAATATGGATTTCCGGACGGCTGTACTTCGGCCAGAGCGCGGCAAATTCTACGCCGGGCACAGTTTCCACGCCATGCTTCGCGCCCGCCTCCATAAAAAGGGCAATTCCGTCAATGGTATCATGGTCTGTCAGGGCAACGGCCGAAAGCCCTTCTTTTTTCGCCAGCAATACAATGCCTTCCGGCGAAAACGTGCCATCTGAACAATAAGAATGTGTATGCAGATCAATAAAAGACATATCCTCACCCTTTCTGTAAAGACTTTATACCATATTATACCAGATACCACCCGAAATGCACAGGACAGACCATATGTTCCGCCAGAGAAACGGGCAAATCCTGTCTGAAAGTTCTGGCGTCTGCGTTTCTCCTGTCGAAAAAGAACTGCGGAAACTGCAAGATAAAACTGGATTTTAACAGAACGATGTGGTATGATGTGATATCATAATTTTCTGCTATGGCAGATTCACCCATTTTCAGAGAACAAGGAGGCGGATTTTATGGATGAAAATGCGTTGCTGAAACTTGCGCTTGACGCAGGCGAAATCATGCTGACCTCCGGCGCAGAAACGCACCGTGTAGAGGATACCATGCATCATATCCTTTCTGTATCCCATAACACAGAGGCGGAGGCTCTGGCGATGTCCACACTGCTCATTGTCAGCCTTCCCAGCGAAAAAAGAGGCTCCCTGACGCTGACGCGCGGTGTTCACAACCGTTCTGTGAATTTCCAGAAAATCTGCGAAGTCAATGCGCTTTCGCGTGACTTTGTTTCCGGCAGGCTCTGCCTTGCGCAGACGGTACAGCGTATCGAGGAAATCCGCAACGCGCCCAGCTTTTCTCCGCTCCTGCGGATATTCTGCTACGGCATTGCCGCAGGCGGATTCACCATTGTGCTGAACGGCACGCCCTCGGACGGCCTGGCTGCTTTTTTCTGCGGCGTACTGATTGGGATCATGATTATACTGTTAGGTCAGCGGCAGACTCCATATTTTTTCACCTCCCTGCTGGGCGGATTTCTTTCTGGCGTGGCAGCTTCCCTGTTCCACCGGATCCTGCCCTCCGCCGGTATGGATATGATTATCGTTGGCAGCATTATGCCGCTGCTGCCGGGTATTACAATGACGAACGCTATACGCGATATCATGGAAGGGAATTTTATCAGCGGCAATTCCAAGCTGGTCGAAGCACTTCTGGTTGCCTTTGCCATAGCGGGCGGTGTTGGCTTTGGCGTGAGCCTGTTTGCGTAATGAGGGAGGGGTTTGAATGGTAATAATTCTGCTGCAAAGCATCTTATCCGCATTTGCCTGTGCGGCGTTTTCCGTTGTTTTTAACGCGCCTCGGCGAGAGCTGTTCTGGTGCGGGCTGAACGGCGGGCTGGGCTGGCTCGTTTATTCCCTGCTCATGGCAAAAAGCAATCACGCCGTTTCGGCAACGCTTGCCGCCGCAGCCGCTGTGACTCTGGCTGCGCGCCTGCTCTCCTACCACAGGCAGGCTCCCTCCACGTTGTACCATATCCCCGGCATTCTGCCGCTTGTACCAGGTATGGCAGTCTATCACGCTATGCAGGCGGCAATCCAGGGCTTCATATTGGAAACCTATTCCAACGCCCTGCTTGCATTGAAGCTCGCCGGGGCCATCGGCGTCGGGTCTATCCTGATTCTGGTACTGCCGTATTCGTTTTTTGAACTGATTCCCCGGAGGGAGAAACCAAATAAAAAAGCATAATACTCTGTTATTCCGCAAAAGCACGCTGTCCTGCTTTCGCAGCGTTGCTTTTCTGTCCTGCCCTAACCGCTGTCAGATACAAGACAGCCGCAAGCAGTGTGGACAGGATATCTGCCGCAGGCTGTGCCCAGACAAGTCCCTCTGCCCCCAGAGCCGCCCTCAGCAAAAACAATGACGGAATATAAACCAGTCCCTGTCTGCTCAGATTGATAACCAAAGACGGCAGAGCCGCACCCATCGCCTGCAAAGCATTGCTGAGTACATAAAACACACCGAACAGCACGCCTGTGCTCAATAAAATCTGCGCGAAGCTGACCGCATACGAAAATGCCTCCGCATCTGTCAGAAACGCACTGACAATCTGCTCCGTAAACAGCCAGCAAAGCCCCGTCATTGCCGCGCCCAGCAATAAAGCGAAACCAAGGGAAAATCTCAGGATTTTACTGTACCGCTCCCATAACCTCGCGCCGATGCAGTATCCCAAAAGCGGCTGTACACCCTGCCCGATACCCATTGAAAGCATTCCCGTAATCATCGTGACCTTCATTGCTACGCCAATCCCCGCAACTGCCATATCGCCATATCCTGCCATCATGCTGTTCATGATAATCTGCGAAACGCTCATCAGCACTGGCGCAAGCGCGCCGGGAATACCAACCGTCAGTACACTCCGGCAGATACCTTCTTTTGCCGTAAAATCCCTGATTTGAATACTCAGCGCGGATTTTCCCCGCAGAAAATACAGAATATAATAGATTGCCGCCGCGCCGCTCCCGATGACCGTTGCCGCCGCCGCGCCGGAAATTTCCCAGCCCAGCCCGAAAATCAGCAATGGGTCAAGCACGATATTCAGTAGGTTCCCGATAACCTGCCCCATCATGGCGCGCCCCGCCTGCCCTTCCGCACGCAGGATATTGGAGAAACAAGTAGATATCATCTGGAACGTACCGCCAAAAGCAACAATGGAGAGGTACCGGCGGGCATACTCCCATGTATCCCCGCTTGCGCCAATCAGTGTCAGAATGTCCTCCATAAAAATCAGCGCCGCGCCGGTAAGTATTATGCCGGAAACCACGCACATCCACATGCAGAACGAGCAGAGCTTTTTCGCGTGCTCCTCCCGTCCTGCACCGATTGCCCGCGAGATGGCAGACGTGCCGCCGACACCAAATATCGTACCGACCGACATAAAAATCAGGAATACCGGCGTAGCCAGCGATACCGCCGCAACCTGATACGCATCATGTGTCTGCCCGATAAAAAACGTATCCGCAAGGTTATAAATCAGAACCATCAGCATCACACCCATTGCCGGAAGGACATTGCGCAGGACTGCCTGCGGAACAGGCAGTGCCCGAAAAGAATCCCCTGTATTTTTTGTTTTTGACATAAATCATTTCCTCCTTAATTCAATAGCAAAATATCAATAGCTTGCTATATTTATGATTGTAAAAATACCGCCCTGCAGGTATTCCCTGCAAAGCGGGGGGTTAATGCATCATATTATTTTTTATGCGTTCCAGCATGGAAAGAAACATCTGTTTTTCTTCCACACTGAAACCGGAATACATGGCGGCTTCGTCTGCATCTTTTTTCTGCTGGGCAACTTTATTGAGTGTTTTCCCTTTTTCCGTCAGCCGGATATACTTGACGCGTTTATCCGAAACATCGCCAAAACTGTCCACGAGGCCATTCCGCTCCATATTCTGCACAATTCTAACCGTTGTGGACTGTGCCACATGCAGAGCTTTTTCCAGTTCTTTCATGGACATCTGGCAGCCGGAATCATTGCTGAGCGTTCGAAGTACAGACGCCTGCGAAAATGTCAGCCCCATCTCCCGCATATCATTGTTTACGCTTTTTTCCAGCGCATCATGTATTTGCTTAAAAAGAAATAAGCTGGGCACACTTTCTGCCATCTAAACTCCTCCTGCAATATCCTATCCCTGCATAGCACTTTTTTACTTTCCTAATAAGCATAACAGTGTTTTCATGCAATGTCAATAGCAAGCTATTATTTTTCTGTAAATAATCCCCGAAAAAAACAATTCTTCGGGGACATTTTCATGCTGTTCTGTTACATATAAGGGTTGGACCGGCGTTCTTCCGCCAGCGTTGTTGCAGGGCCATGTCCAGGGAATACGTTATATTCCCCCGGCAGGTCGCGCAGACGTTTCAGGGATTCCATCATCTGCCCCCAGTCGCCTGTCTGCAAGTCTGTACGCCCGCAGGAGCCCTGGAACAGGGTATCCCCCGAAAACAGCGCGTCCCCACAGAAAAAGCAAATACTGCCTTCCGTGTGCCCCGGCGTAAGCATCACGCGGAATATCAAAGAGCCGACCTGCACCTCGTCCCCTTCATTTACGAGTATTTCCGGATGGACTGTAATCGGGCTGCCGCCCCAATGAAGAGAATAATTCACAGATGCGTCCATCAGCACACGCGTTTCCTTCGCACCGCCCACAACTGTACAGCCATATTTTTCCTTCACCGCCGCTACCGCGCCAATGTGGTCAAAATGTCCATGTGTCAGCAAAATATGCGTTGGCTTTAAGCCGTTCTGCTCGATATAGGAAAACAAAGGCTCGGGATTTCCGTCGCAGTCAATCAGGGCGCAGACGCCCGCCTCATCTGATACAATATAGCAATTCGTGCCGACAGAGCCCGAAGCATAACAAGCAATTTTCATTTCCATTCCTCCTGTGTCAGTCTTTTCGCGCCCCTTCCTTGCGGGACGATTACCGCCATTGTATCATAAGTTCGGGCACGCGCCAAGGGCATTGGAAAAAAATCTCTTCTCCGGAGCCTGTCCTTCCGCCATATCCTATTATATAATGCAGAAGAAAGGCATAGAGTCGTTTAATTTTCAATATGAATGGCTGCCTTCCTCGTCTATATCCCCAAAGCGGTATACCACAGGCTTCGGCAGGGAAGGCCCCTGTTTTTCGTCCAAAGCCTCCATCCGGCGGTTAAACTTTTCCTCCGACGGCGCATATTCCGCACAGGCTGCCCCCTGCGCCAGATGCAGCACTGGGGAAAGACACTTTTCGTCCTCCCAATGCTCGCAGTAAAAACGGTCACAATATATAACGCGATGCATAATACGCCCCCTTATGGGAATAAAATTGAAATTAAAGTTGTTTTTCAATTTATATAGTAAATCTATTTACAGATTACTATAAAAGTTACTCTTTTGACAAGAGGTGATTACAAAATGGCTAATTTTATTCCTAAGCCCTATAAAACAGAACAGGTTACAATACGCCTGCCGCTGGACAGGCTGTCTATGGTAGACGACCTTGCGGGACGTTACAATCTCAGCCGCAGCGCATTTATCAATCAATGCGTCGAATATGCACTGGATAATTTTCATGAGATGGAAATTCACGAAGAAAAGTGAAAACAGGAAACCCGAATGCGGAAGTGGCCCATTTGCAATACTTATAAAATACGCGTCAGGACGCTCCTTCTGAACGTTTTGCTCTTTCCAAATAAAACAAAACCTGTTATAGTGATACTATAACTATTATCTTCGGCAGACATAAGGAGGAGATTATTATGGCAACACCCCATATTTCCGCAAAGGAAGGCGATTTCGCCAAAACCGTACTGATGCCCGGCGACCCGCTCCGCTCAAAATTCATCGCAGAAACATTTTTGGAGAACCCCGTGCTGGTGAATAACGTGCGCGGCGTACAGGGTTATACAGGAACCTACAAAGGCACAAAGGTATCCGTCATGGCAAGCGGCATGGGCATTCCCGCCATCGGCATTTACAGCTATGAACTGTTTTCGTTCTACGGCGTGGAAAATATCATCCGCATCGGCTCTGCCGGCGCAATCAGCGACAAACTGGAACTGCGCGATATCGTAGCCGGTCTGGGCTCCAACACCAATTCCAATTTTGCCGCACAGTATGGTCTGCCGGGTACACTTGCCCCCACAGCGGATTATGAACTGCTTGCCACCGCAGCAGAATCCGCAAAAGAGCTGGGGCAGGAGCTGAAGGTTGGCAATATCCTTTCCGCCGATACCTTCTATGACGATTTAGGCATGGACGTTATGAAGAAATGGGCAAAAATGGGCACACTGGCTGTTGAAATGGAATCCGCCGGCCTTTACCTTACGGCAGCAAGGCTGGGCAAGCGCGCGCTGACACTTGTTACCATTTCTGACAAGCCCTTTACAGGCGAAGCAACAACAGCGGAAGAACGCCAGAACACATTTACGCAGATGATGGAAATTGCACTGGAAACGGCTGTTAAAATGGACAAAAAATAAGCCTGCCGGATATCCCCATATCCGAATGATGCCCCACACGAAAAGGTTTTCCCATGCCGACTGCAAGGGGAAACCTTTTTCCAAAAAAGTTAAGAATTATGTAAATCAATACTCATACAGCCAGTTCCAGATGAAATCGGAAACAAAGACCTCCAGAAAAAACGCCGCCGCCCAGACTATTGCCGCTGCGTGCCATGGGGAAGCTGTATGTGCGCCCAGCGTCCTGCCGCGGAGCAGTAACCGCCAAACCATCCAACCCACAACAGCCCCAAACGTATTCATAATCAGGTCGTTGATATCCGTCACCCGCCAGCAAAACAGCTGACTGCACTCAATCAGCAGGGAAAGCAGGAATCCATAACCCGCCGTTTCCTTCAACTTGCCGTATTTCTCCCAAACCAGCGGCAGCAATAAACCCGCTGGTACAAACATAATGATGTTCAGCACATTATGCACCCTTTCCGGCCAGAGATGGTAAAACGGGATCATTTGCAGGTTAGGATCAAACGTCAGGTATTGCAGGCTTGGCAGGCCCGTCACCGCCGCCACGCAGCACAGATACAGTACAAAAACCAGAAACCCTGCCGCCAGCTTCCATGCGCCCTTTCCTTCCTTCCGGAAAAACCTGACAGCCCAGCACACCAGAAACGGCAGCGCAGCAATTATATAAAGCGAGCCTTCCAGCCCCATCATAACTAATCGCGAATACATCTTTTTTTCTCCTTCCTTCATCAATATACCCTCTTTTTCCCCAGTATACCATGACAAAGTTAAGAGCCTCTTGCGATAATCTTACGGTTTTATTAAGGCCTGATCTGTCCCAGCCTGACCGGAATCTCTATCTGCACAATAGCGTCCTCCTCCCGTTCGACAACATTCTCATTCAACACGACTTCATACGAAAAACCGTAAAACGTCATTCCCTGCTTTTCCGCATAGGAAAGGATTTCCCGATAACGTATATCCATATCCTCCCAGGGCCCTCTGTAAAAAGCGCGGAGGTATGTTCCGGCAGGCTGGACGTGCAGCCCTGACCGCCGGATAGGAAACGGGATTTCGATAAAAAGACTTGGATAGTCCTCAAAATTTCCTGCGTACAGGCTTTCAACGGCAATCATAGAACCATAGGACGCATCATGCAGATAGCTCAACTGATATTTTTTCGTTTCATCAGTAATCATCTCCACCGCTTTCTCAAAAGACGTGTCCGCACTGAGCTCAACTGTCACGAGCCGCCGCCCCTTCTTTTCCACAATGCTGATTTCTTCCAAATCCATCGAAAGCAATGTCTGCATATTCCGCCTGTGCTTCGCCAGCGTTTCACGCACCGCCTTTTTATGGCTGATTTCGCGGTCAAGCTCCTCAATTTTTTCCCCCAGCAGCTTCTCCATGCTGGCGGCAGAGCGTTCCTGCATGAATGCCTTGATTTCTTTTACAGAAACACCCATCTCCCGCAAAAGGAGTATTGTTTCCAGCGTCTGGCTCTGCTGGTAACTGTAATAGCGGTATCCATTTTGGGAGTTGACGGCGGCAGGACGGAACAGCCCGACTTCATCATACCACATCAGTGTTTTTTTGTTCACGCCATGCAGGGCGGCAAACTGCCCGATGGGCAGCAGCTTATCTTTTTTCTCCATATTTTCAAATCTCCTCTTGACTGTACAGTTACTGTACGGTTTATTATAATCCATATCAATCGGAAACACAAGAAACCAAAGGAGGAAATTATGGAAAAACAAAATGCTTACAGCCGGCCTGTCACGCTGGGGAATATACTGCGCTTCGCGGTTCCAACCATCGTAATGTCGGTTTTTATGTCCTTTTATATGATGGTAGACGGGCTTTTCGTGTCGAACCTCATCGGTACGGACGCGCTTTCCGCAATCAATCTGGCTGCGCCGGTCATACAGCTTGTGACCGCAGTTTCCTCCATGCTGGCGACGGGCGGCAGCGCGGCAATCATGCGGAAGATGGGGGAAGGGAAGGAGGATGAGGCAAGGCAGGATTTCACATTCCTGATACTGGTGAATGTCATCGTTGGCCTGCTTATGTGCGGCATAGGGTATGCCCTGATGGGGAGGTTTTTCAGCGGCATGGGGCTTTCCGCAGAGGTGTCGGGCTACTGCACGGAATACCTCGGCCATTACCTGCTGTTCACTGTGCCGATTTTGCTGATGTATAATTTTTCGCTCTATATGATTGCCGCAGGAAAGGCAATATTATCGCTTGCCTGCTCGGTGGCAGGCGGCGTGCTGAATATCGCGCTGGATTACATATTGATCGCCATATGCCAGATGGGGATTGCCGGGGCGGCCATCGCAACGGGGCTGGGGTACTCCGTCACAGCTGCCGTCGGGCTGTTTATATTCAGCCGGAGGGGAAGCCTCCTGCATTTCAAAAAGCCTGTGCCACGCTTCCGCGTGCTGCTGGACGCGTCCACGAACGGCTGCTCGGAAATGGCGTCCGCCCTCGTAACCGGCATCATTGCACTGCTGTTCAACTGGACAATGCTGAAATATGTTGGAGAAAACGGTGTTGCCGCCGTAACAATTATCATGTATGTCCTGATGTTCACCAGTTCACTTTACACAGGCTATTCTTATGGCGTTGCGCCTATGGCAAGCTATTATTACGGCGAAGGAAACCGTGAAAAGCTGAAAAAGCTGGTTTCCCTCAGTCTGAGGACGATTGCCGTAATTTCCATTGCGACAGTCGCACTTTCCCTTGCCGTAACAGAGCCGCTTGTGGCAGTGTTCACCCGTCCCAATAATCCGGTCTATGAGCTTGCCGTAGCAGGGAACCGTATCTGCTCCATCGCGCTGTGCTTCATTGGATTTAATATTTTTTCCAGCGGGCTGTTCACCGCACTTTCCAACGGCATCGTGTCAGCTGTCCTTGCGTTTTCGCGTTCCTTCGTGTTCATGCTGATTGCCATGCTGACGCTTCCGGCACTGTTCGGCGTAACCGGCGTATGGCTGGCAACGCCCGCCGCGGAATTTATGGCGGTGCTGCTGTCAATAGCAATGCTATTGAAATATCGGAAACGGTATGGGTATTAAAAGCCTGTCCGTTATACATCTTATTTACGGATAGGCTCTTAAAAAGGACTTTTCCCTTCCCGCTTGCTTTTCCCGCCGCTTTGTGATACAGTTAGCGCAACAAGAAAGCAACACATTTGAAGGAGGAAACACAGTTATGTGCGGTATTTGCGGCTTTACAGGGCGTCTGGCGACGTCTGAAGAAATATTGGAACGCATGAAATCGAAAATCATACACCGCGGCCCTGACAGCGGCGGTTCTCATATTGACAGCGGCGTATCTATGGGCTTCCGCCGGCTGAGCCTGATTGACCTGGAGGGCGGGCACCAGCCCATTTATAACGAAACCCGCGACATGGTTATTACGTTCAACGGCGAAATCTACAACCATCTGGAGCTGCGCGAGGAACTTATCGCCAAAGGGCACGTCATGAGCAGCTGCGCCGACACGGAGGTCCTTCTGCACGGCTATGAGGAATACGGCGAGGCCCTTCTGCCCCGCCTGCGCGGAATGTTTGCCTTTGTCATCTGGGACGCAAAGACGCAGACCCTTTTCGGCGCACGCGATTTCTTCGGCATCAAGCCCTTTTACTATACTGTACAGGACGGACGGTTTATTTACGGCTCCGAAATCAAGAGCATATTGGAATACCCCGGATTCCAGCGGGAGGTCAACCCTGACGCGCTGGAAAATTACCTGACATTCCAGTACAGCGTACTTCCCGAAACCTTTTTCAAGGGAGTTTTCAAACTGCCTCCCGCCCATTGCTTTACTTTCCGTAACAGCACGTTGGAAATCAAGCGTTATTGGGAGCCGGTATTTGCGCCAGACCACGAAAAGCCTTTGGAGGAATTTGTGGAAGAAATTGACGCGGCAATGCAGGATTCCATACAGAAGCATAAAGTCAGCGATGTGGAAGTCGGTTCCTTCCTTTCCAGCGGGGTAGACAGCTCCTATGTCGCGGCATGTTTCCATGGGGACAAGACCTTTACCGTAGGCTTTGATTACGAAAAATATAACGAAACCGACTATGCAAAAGCCCTTTCCGAAAAAATCGGCATCGATAATTACAGCAAGCTGGTTTCCAAAGAGGAATACTGGGACGTAATTCCCAAGGTGCAGTATCATATGGACGAGCCTTTAGCTGACCCTTCCGCCATTGCGCTCTATTTCGTCAGCCAGACGGCGGCGAAACATGTCAAATCCGCCATGAGCGGCGAAGGGGCAGACGAATTTTTCGGCGGCTATAACATTTACCATGAGCCTCACGACCTTTTGCCGCTGACGCGTCTGCCGCGCCCTGTACGCAAAGGGCTGGGCGGTATTGCAAAGCGTCTGCCGAAGATGAAGGGGAAAAACTTCCTGATACGCGGGAGCAAGGACTTGCAGGAGCGGTTCATCGGCAATGCCTTCATGCTGAATGAGGAGGAGCGGGAACGCATATTGAAGCATCCTACGGGGCGTTACCCGCATACAGAATTGACAAAACCGTATTATGACAAAGTGCGGGATCTGGACGACGTGACAAAAATGCAGTATATCGACATCCATTTCTGGCTGATCGGGGATATCCTGCTGAAAGCGGATAAAATGAGCATGGCGCACTCCTTAGAGGTACGCGTGCCGTTCCTGGACAGGGCAGTATTCGATGTTGCGCGCACGATACCGACGAAATACAAGGTCAACAAAGAAAATACGAAATACGCCATGCGGCAGGCGGCGCACAGGCATCTGCCGGACATGGTGGCGGAGAAAAAGAAACTGGGCTTCCCTGTGCCCATCCGCATCTGGCTGAAAGAAGACGAATACTACAACAAAGTCAAAGCGGCGTTTACCAGCCCTGCCGCACAGGAGTTCTTCAAAACAGAGGAAATCGTGAAATATCTGGACGAGCACCGCGCGGGGAAAGCCGACAACAGCCGGAAGATTTGGACGATTTACATGTTCCTTGTCTGGCACAAAGAATTTTTTGAGTAAAAAAATGAAAACCGCGGGACGCTGTCCCGCACCCTGCAAGGGACATTGTCCCTTGACCCTTTTACCGCCGCATTTCCCATGCGGCGGGGAATAAACATCCTGAAACGAATCACCCTCGGACTTTGTCCGAGGGTGCAATAAAGTTTAGGGTCAATCCCTTTTCAAAGGGATTGTGGGAGTTTGAGGGCAAGGCCCTCAAGGTTCGGAATCTTTTCACAGCCCCGGCACACTGATACTGCTGTCTGAAACATAAATCCCTTCCACGTCAGGCTCCTCCAATACCTGCAGGATTTCCTGCGGCGTGCCGTAGCAGACAAAGCCATACGTATTTACACCATTTTTCTCCACATATTCCAGCATTTCTTCGTCCCGTATCTGATAATCCATTTTTTTGTTATAAAAATCCTTATGGTCAATGGTATAGTGCAGGAGCGATTTGAAATGCCCGCTGAGGACTTCCGCAACTGGTTCGTCTTTGTGCAGATTGATTTCATAATAAGGATAACGTTCATCTACTTCGTTGAGCATCCAGCCGTCCCCGCTCACACGGAAGCCTGCCATTGGGAACAACTGCGTATCCTCCGGCGCGGTACGCACCGCCGTCCAGCCAATCCACGTGCCATCTTCTCTCCGCTCTATTTTTTCGCAGAACGCCACAAGTTCCTCCATATCCCAATCCCTGCTCAGGGAAATATACGCCTCCAGCCGGATATACTCCGGCAGTTTTTCCAAAACCGCCCGTGCTGACTCTACGTCACGGATTATTCCGTCCTGTGAAGGTTCCTCCCTGAAACCATATTGGCTGCGGCTGAAAATACCTCCCACGCAACTCTGTAAAAAAAAGTCCTGCCGCAGTTCGATTTTGTTCCGCGTAACCACCCCATAGGAATAGCTGTTTTCCACACGGGAATAATCCCACTGCTGAAGCGTCAGGTCATACCTTCCCCAGCCCTGCTCCCTGACATATACGCCGTCCATGCGCATTTCCGGCATCGTAAGCTCCGAAATAACGGCAATATGGCTGTTAATCTTTTGAGTAGAGAAATCCTCCGTATCAGGATTATACACCTCTGTCGGGTCATACCACAGCCGCTTGCTGATAGCAGGTTCAAAATAACACGCCGCCGCAATCACGCCGCACGCCACGCCCGCCGCAAGGCAGACCAGCACTGCGTTCCGCTGTTTGATATTCCGGCGGATTTTTTTCAGTTCCCCCTCTGCCGCTTCTGCTTTCGGCTGTTCCTCCTGCGGAAAATCCTGCTCCAGCATATATTCAGTCAGTGCGTCGAATTTCTCCAGTTCCCGTTCCGTCTGTTCCCGTTCCTCAGGCGTTGCACTGCCATTCTTATATTTTTCCAATAATTCCCTAAATGTCATAGCCATCCGCCTCCAATTCTTTTTTCAGCCGCACCCGCGCGCGGCACAATGCCGTTTTTGCCGCCCCATAAGGCAATCCCATAAATTCCGCCGCTTCTTTCAGTGATACCCCGCCGAAGTAAAACAGTGTCAGCAGTTCCCTGTACTGCGCTGGCAGCGCCTCTACCGCGCGGTACAGCCGCTGATTCTCCTCTTTTTTCAGCACAGCGGCAAGCGCGTCTTCCGGCACAGCCCCTATGGTTTCCTGCCATTCCTCCGCAGGGCGGCGTTTCCTGCGGCGCGCCTCGTCCAGAAAAAGGTTCCGGCAGACGCGCAGAAGCCAGTAAAGGAACCCCTGCCCGCCGTCCTCCAGCGTCAGCATCGCTTTTTCAAAGGCTTCGCTGACAATATCCTCCGCCCAGCTCTTTTCTCTGCAAAGAGAAAGGGCGTAAAGATACGCTCGATGGTAATATTTTCCGTATAATTCTGCCAGAAGTTCATCCCGCATTTTCCCGCCCCCTTTCTTTCTATATGATAAACGAATCCGCCTGCAAAAAGTTACAGCAAAAGCAGTATTTTCTGTAAAATAATCGTCCTTTGCCGCATTGTCGCGCCTTAGGGCAGGAATCTTTTCTCAGTTCTGCGCCGATTTTTGAAGTTTTCGGGCAAAGCTCCACCCTTTTTCCCCGAAAAATCGACGAATTACACAAAAAGACAAAAAAACGAAATGTACCCTTGAACGGGTGGCTGTTTGGTGTTAAAATCGTATGCAATACACAAAACGGTCAAATAATCATATCAGGAGGAGAATCGACATGGCAACTTATTTCACAGAACCTTCCAGAACCTTCAGCGAATTCCTGCTCGTTCCCGGCTATTCTTCCAAAGAATGCATGGTAGACAACGTGAGCCTGAAAACACCTGTGGTAAAATTCAAAAAAGGCGAAAAACCCGCGCTGGAGATGAATATTCCGCTGGTTTCGGCAGTCATGCAGGCCGTTTCCGATGATAAAATGGCAGTCGCACTGGCAAAGGAGGGCGGCATTTCCTTCATTTTCGGCTCCCAGACCATCGAAAATCAGGCAGCTATGGTTGCCCGCGCAAAAGCATATAAGGCAGGCTTTGTCATGAGCGATTCCAATATCAGCCCGGAAAGCACATTGCAGGACATTCTGGACCTGAAAGCGCGGACAGGCCACTCTACCGCCGCGGTCACGACAGACGGCACCGCACAGGGCAAGCTGGTGGGGCTTGTAACAAGCCGTGATTACCGCATCAGCCGTATGGAACGTGATATGAAAGTAAAAGAATTTATGACTCCTCTCGACCAGCTCATCTGCGCGCCGGAAGGCACAACGCTGAAAGAAGCCAACAACATCATCTGGGACAATAAAATCAACCAGCTCCCGATTCTGGACGCAGAAGGACGCCTGCAATATCTGGTATTCCGTAAAGATTATGACAGCCATAAAGAAAACACAAACGAACTGCTGGACTCCCAGAAACGTTACGTTGTAGGCGCGGGCATCAATACGCGGGATTACAAAGAGCGCGTTCCCGCTTTGGTGGAAGCCGGCGCAGATATCCTCTGCATCGATTCCTCCGAAGGATACAGCGAATGGCAGAAGATGACACTGGACTGGGTGCGTGAAACCTATGGCGACAGTGTAAAAATCGGTGCGGGCAACGTAGTAGACGCAGAAGGCTTCCGTTTCCTTGCGGAATGCGGTGCGGATTTCGTAAAAATCGGCATCGGCGGCGGTTCCATCTGCATCACGAGGGAGCAGAAAGGCATCGGCCGCGGACAGGCTTCGGCAGTCATTGAGGTTGCGGCGGCGCGTGACGAATATTTTAAGGAAACGGGCATCTATATCCCCATCTGCTCCGATGGCGGCATCGTATACGATTACCATATGACGCTCGCGCTGGCGATGGGTGCGGATTTCATCATGCTGGGCAGATATTTCGCGCGGTTTGACGAAAGCCCGACAAACCGCGTCAACATCAACGGGAACTACATGAAAGAATACTGGGGCGAAGGCTCCGCGCGTGCGCGCAACTGGCAGAGGTACGACATGGGCGGCGATGCGAAGCTTTCCTTTGAGGAAGGCGTGGATTCCTATGTGCCTTATGCCGGAAGTCTGCATGATAACGTAAACCTTTCCCTGAAAAAGGTAAAATCTACCATGTGCAACTGCGGCGTACTTTCCATTCCGGAGCTCCAGCAGAAAGCAAAAATTACCGTAATTTCTACCACAAGCCTTGTGGAAGGCGGCGCGCATGACGTACTGCTCAAAGACAGCGGGAATTACAAGAGCTAAGGATAAGACTGCGGGGCTTTGCCCCGCACCCCACAAGCCCTTTGAAAAGGGCTTGACCCCAAACTTTACCGGGCAAAACATTCGTTTTGCCATAGCTTTTATTTGAATATATTCTTGCAATGTTCTGCTTGCCAAATTCTCTTGGCAGTACGAACCATTGACTCATTTTTCGGCACGCTTTGCGTGCCGGAATTTTTATCTGCGGTAGGGATTTTCAAAGCCCGGGCAAAAGCTGCTTTCGCTCCATTCCAGCATTGCAGTCAGCACGGGGACAAAGCTCTCCCCCATTTCCGTCAGGGAATATTCCACCTTTGGAGGAATTTCCTGATATACCTTTCTGTGCAGGAACCCGTCTTTTTCCAGTTCCCGAAGCTGTTTTGTCAATGTAGACTGCGTAATGCCGTCCAGCCTGCGCATCAATTCCCCAAAACGCTGGACCTTATAAAACGCGATATACCATAATATCAATATCTTCCATTTCCCGCCAATTACAGCCTGTAACCTGCTCATCGGTTCACAGCGGGCAACTGCCGCTTCGCTTTTGAATTTATTCCCTGTCATTCCATATCCCTTCTTTCAAAAAAAGTATATGCCAGGACAAAGCAAAAAACAAGATACGGTCTTTTTCTGCTGTTGGTACAAAAAAGGATACTGATACTAAAAAATGACAGTACTTGTAAAGCCGGAGCGGTTTTTGTATCCTAATGGCAGAAAATATGAAAGGGGAAATGAATATGCACTTTACCGGAACAATCTGGCGGCCGCCTTACGAGGCTTCCTCCCTGCTTTTGGAAGCAGCCGCAGGCTGCACGCACCATAAATGCAAATTCTGCACGCTTTATAATGACCTGCCATTCTCATTCAGGATGTCAACGCTTGCAGACATGGAAGAGGACCTTCGGGAGGCGCGGGCACAGCTGCGGCTTTGGAACAAACACGAAATCAAGCGGGTGTTTCTGGTCGGGGCGAACCCGTTCGTACTGAAAGCGGAACGCCTGCTGGAAATCGCTGAGCTGATACGCGGATATTTCCCGTCGAACCGGACAATCGGCTGTTTCGCAAGGGTAACGGACATTACACTGAAGACTGACGCCGAGCTTTTGGAACTGCGGAAAGCCGGATATGACGGCATCACCATCGGCGTGGAAACCGGCGACGATGACGCCCTGAAATTCATGAACAAGGGCTACTGTGCGCAGGAAATCCTGACGCAGTGCAGACGTCTTGACGCGGCAGATTTTTATTACAATTTCTTTTATCTGGCAGGGATTTCCGGAGCAGGGAACGGGGAACGCGGCGCGAAAGCAACTGCCGCGCTCTGCAACCAGCTCCACCCCAAAATCATCGGCACAAGCATGCTGACTGTCTATCCCGAATCCAGTCTGTATCAGGAAATAAAAGCAGGAAACTGGCAGGAGGAATCAGAAGTAGAAAAATACAGGGAACTGCGGGTATTGGCAGAAAGCCTGAAAATCCCTGTCTGCTTCGCCGCCCTGGGTGCGTCCAACGCCATACCCATACAAGGGCATCTGCCGGAAGAAAAGGAAACTGTATTATCCGCTTTGAATCAAATCATCGAAACAGCCGATGAAAATGCTTTACGGGAATACCGGAAAAACCTACGGCATTTGTAAGCAAAAAAGCGTCCCGCGCCGTATTTGAGGGAGGGGCGGGACGCAAAACAAAAATATGGGAGTTATAAAAACAATGATACCGCACAGTAAACCAGCAGAAGTGCCATAATGGTATTGACTGCTTTGGCATGTGTGGAAAACAGCCTGCGGAACAACGAGCCGAACGCCGACCAGCAGAGCGTGGAAACAAAGCCCATAAATGCCAGCAGTATGGCAAAGGCAGCCAAAGCCGGTATATTCCCGCTGAAATGCGGCAGAATATATGCCTCTATGGACATAATGCCGTAAATGTATATCTTTGGGTTCACAAATTGGAGCAAAAGCCCGGAAACAAAGCCGCTGCGGGAAAAGTCGTCCTGAATATCCGCGCCGCTGCGGAAGGTTTCCCATGCCAGATGCAGCATATACAGCCCGCCTAAAATAAGCATCGGCATCTTGATTTTCGGGATAAACGCTGAAAGAAGGCTGCAAAAAACAGTACAGAGCAGCATCACGATGGAAAAGCCTGCACCTATCCCCAGATTAAACGGGAAGGCTTTCCGGAATCCGAATCGGCTGCCGTTCGACATGGACATGATGTTGTTTGGACCAGGGGTTATGGCTGTCGCGACTGCGTAGGTGAGAAAGGGTATCCAGTGAAACATTAGTCAGTTCCTCCTTCTTAAAAATATCCGCTCTTCATAATTCACATATACTATAATAAGTCTTGTTTTCTGTTTTATCAACAGGAATCCGCAAAATATACCGGCTTTTCTTCCCTGTCCCTTCTAATCGATATTTAACATTCAACCTGCTTGACAAAATCCTCCAAAATAGATATGATAAAGTTTATGGTTTGCGGGAGCAAACTTTTTTTCACTTGAAAGCCATATCCAGCAGAACGGGTTTGGCTTCACGCTGTTTCACATAAGATGAAGGGAGGAAAAATAGTGGAAACAACAAATAAAATGGGTACCATGCCAATCAACCGGCTTCTGCTTTCCATGTCATTGCCTATGGTAGCGGCAATGCTTGTGCAGGCATTATACAACATTGTGGACAGTATGTTCGTGGCACAGCTGAGCGAAAACGCTCTGACAGCAGTATCCCTGGCATTCCCCGTCCAGAACCTGATGATTGCCGTATCGACTGGTACTGGCGTAGGCATGAACGCACTGATTTCCCGCGCATTGGGTGAAGGAAACCGCGAACGGGCGAATCTGATAGCAAACAACGGCGTTTATCTGGCAATTTTCAGTACCATCGCCTTTGCACTGCTGGCATTTTTCGGAAGTGAACTTTTCTTCCGTATGCAGACAGACGACCTCGACATTATCCAGCAGGGTACCATATACATACAGGTTTGCAGCTGCCTTTCCTTCGGCATATTTTTGCAGATTGCCTTTGACCGCATTTTGCAGGCAACAGGGCGCACATTCTACACTATGCTGACACAGGGGCTTGGCGCGATACTGAATATCATTCTTGACCCGATACTGATTTTCGGGCTGTTCGGTCTGCCCAGGATGGGCATTGCAGGCGCGGCTCTGGCAACCGTACTCGGTCAGATGGCTGCGGCGGCTCTCTCTTTATGGTACAACAAAAAGAAAAACGACGATATCGTAATATCTCCAAAAAAATACGGACTTTCCAGTATGGCAATCAAAAAGATTTATGCCATCGGCATCCCGTCCATCTGTATGGCGTCTATTGGTTCTATCATGACCTTCGGCATGAACAAAATATTGATTTCCTTTACCTCTACGGCGACAGCAGTATTCGGCGTGTATTTCAAGCTGCAAAGCTTTATTTTCATGCCTGTGTTCGGTCTGAATAACGGCATGGTGCCAATCGTGGCATACAACTACGGCGCACGCAATCCGGAGCGCATTATGCGGACAATTAAGCTGAGTATGCTTTACGCAACGGCAATCATGGCGCTGGGCTTTCTGGCGTTCCAGTTCTTTTCGCCGCAGCTTCTGCGCATTTTCAACGCATCTGAACAAATGCTGGAAATCGGCACAGTCGCCCTGCGGACAATCAGCTTCAGCTTCCTGTTCGCGGGCTTCAATATCATTTCCACATCGTTTTATCAGGCATTGGGGCATGGGTTCCTGAGCCTTGCCGGTGCGGTGCTCCGCCAGCTTGTCGTGCTTCTGCCAGTGGCGATACTGATGGCGAAAATACAGGGGCTTTCCGCAGTCTGGCTGGCATTCCCTGCGGCGGAAATTTCAACGCTTGTATTCAATATCTTTTTCGTCAGGTATATCTACAGAAAAGAACTGCGCACAATGCCCAAAAAAGAAACGCCTGAAATGGCTTAACAAAAAAATCCTTTCAGTTTTCAGCTGAAAGGATTTTTCTGCGTGTCAAAAAAGGCTCAGGCTTTGCCTTCCATGTAGCCGCCGTTGGCCAGCAGCCGGCTTTGCGAACCAGACCAAAGGCCTGCCGCCAAAGGCGGTGTCAGGGGAAACGCTTCGTTTCCCGAATCCTTCCACGATGCAGAAATAGGTTTTTGGCAGTCTGTTTTATTTTACCGTTTTCCGGCAGAAAATGCGGCAGCCTCCCCAGTCCAGCCCATAAGCTCATCGTCAATTTCCGACATCTCCGAAGCCAGAACATGATGTGTCCAGCGGTTTGGGTACGGCTCAGATGCAGCGTCTATCCGCGGCGATATTTCACGCCTCCCCAGCCCAAATGTTACGACGATATACTCCTTTGGGCGTGTTTCCGCGTTCCGCAGTTTCGCAAAAGAAACACAGGCAAACATACGCCTGTTGTAAAACGAAATCTGGGTTTTCTGCACTTTTATGCGCACCTCCCCCAGTTCCGTTTTTATCCGGCGTTCCAGCTCCTCATACAGTGGCAACGCACCGGGCATTTTGTCAAAAAACAGCAGAATATCACCGTCCATAGCATCCTCCGAATCTTTCGTTTATTTCTTCCCTTTTCCGTACATTATAATGCAGGACGGCTTTCCATGCAAGGCAAGTGTACCGTCTGCTTGTGCGGCTTGAAGGAATATGATAGAATAAGGAAGCTTCTGACAGGGGCTGCAAAAAGGGGCGTGAAACCAATACAGCCGAAAAGTGATGCGGTCACAGCATAAAACATTGACATGCTGTATAAGAAGTTGGTATAATTTGAGGTAGTTTTTTGACAGAAACCGCGAAATTACCCAAGCGGGCATTGCGGCGGAGAGATAAAGTTTTAGGAGGAAAAAACATATGCTGGAATTAAAGAATATCTGTTTTTCCGCCGAAGGGAAACAGATTCTGAAGGATATCAGCCTGGTGATTGAGGACGCAAAATTCATCGTAATCACAGGGCCAAACGGCGGCGGGAAATCCACGCTGGCGAAAATCATCGCCGGTATCGAAAAACCCGACAGCGGGCAGATTCTGCTTGACGGTGAGGACATCACAAACCGGGGCATCACAGAGCGCGCAAAGGCTGGCATCAGTTTTGCGTTTCAGCAGCCTGTGCGTTTCAAGGGCGTTACGGTAAAGGATTTAATCACACTGGCAAGCGGAAAGGATTTGAGCACTGCGGCAGCCTGCGATTATCTTTCCGAGGTCGGGCTCTGCGCGAAAGATTATATCGACCGCGAGGTCAACGCAAGCCTTTCCGGCGGAGAGCTTAAGCGAATCGAGATTGCCTCCGTCATGGCGCGCAAAACAAAGCTGACGCTTTTTGACGAGCCGGAGGCTGGAATTGATTTATGGAGTTTCCAGAATCTTATCAACGTATTTGAAAAAATGCACGATGAAATACAGGCGTCTATCCTGATTATTTCGCATCAGGAGCGCATATTGAACATTGCCGATCAGGTCGTCGTTATCAGCGGCGGGCAAATATCCCAGACAGGGACAAAAGAGGAAGTCCTTCCAGGGCTGTTCGGCATAGAAACAGGATGCAGATTTTTTCAGGGAGGCGCGGAATAATGCTGAATGATATTATCAAAAGCCTTCTGGCGGAGGTTTCCGGCATACAGGACATACCGCTTACGGGTGCGTTCAATATCCGGAGCAACGGCCAGAGCGAGGGGCGTAATTCTACCGAAAACATACAGATTGTACCAAAGGAAAACGGCTCCGGTATCGACATTTACATTAAGCCGGGTACAAAGGACGAAAGCGTGCATATTCCCGCACTGATTACAGAGGCAGGCGTGCATGATTTGGTATACAATGATTTTCATGTTGGCGAAGGTGCGGACGTTACTATCGTGGCAGGCTGCGGCATCCATAACTGCGGGAACGAGGAATCCCTGCACGAAGGTATCCACCGCTTTTTTGTAGGGAAAGACGCGAAAATCAAATACATTGAAAAACACATCGGCGAAGGCGACGGCAACGGCAAGCGCATCATCAACCCGCAGACACACATCGAAGCGGAGGAAAACAGCTATGTCGAGATGGACACTGTACAGCTGAAGGGCGTAGATTCAACGAAACGCGTTTCCAGCGCGAAGCTGGCGGCAGGCGCTACGCTGGTAATCAAGGAAAAAATCATGACGCACGGCGACCAGTATGCCGAAACGTCCTTCGATGTAGATTTGGACGGAAAAGGCAGCAGTGCGAAGCTGATTTCGCGCTCTGTCGCACGGGATTCTTCCCGTCAGCTGTTCCGCTCCAAACTAGCAGGAAACACAGAGTGCTACGGGCATTCCGAATGCGATGCCATCATCATGGACGACGGCGTTGTCGCGGCAGAACCGGAGATTATCGCAAATAATGTGGAGGCAACACTGATTCATGAAGCCGCCATTGGCAAAATTGCCGGCGACCAGCTGGTAAAGCTGATGACGCTTGGGCTGACGGAAAAAGAGGCAGAAGCACAGATTATCAACGGATTTTTGAAATAAAGACCTTGGGGCTTTGCCCCAAACCCCACAAGGGACGCTGTCCCTTGACCTGTTTTCCGTCGCGCATAAACGCACCGGTGAGGAAAATAGATTTCTGCCACCATCAATATGAATTATATTTGGAAAAAATTAGTGTCACCTGCGGAAAACTGAGTTTTCCGCAGCAAAGTTCTTTGCCCCGCTTTCTCTGAAAGAAAGCAGGCAGGAGTTTGAGGGCAAAGCCCTCAAGATTTTTGAATTAAAAAGATGAAAACCGCAGGACTCTGTCCTGTACCCTGCAAGGGCTTTCTGCCCCTGACCCATTTTCCGTCGCGCATAAGCGCGCCGGTGAAGAAAATTATCTTATGTTGAAAAATAGCAGTTTCACCTTCGGAAAACGCAGTTTTCCGCAATAAAGTTTAGGGTCAGGCCCTTTTCAATAGGTACCGGAAAGAAGTCCGGACGCCGTAGGCGGCTTTGCCGCAGGCAAAGTACTGGCAAGCTTGCGGGGCGTGGGGCAGAGCCCCACAAACTTTTATCGTCATTTAGGAGATGGGAAGATGAGCGGCAAAATAAAACAAGAGGCCATCAGCTGGATCAAAACCATACTGCTGGCCGTAATTTTGGCAGGCGCAGTCAATTCGTTCCTGATTGTAAATGCGGAAGTGCCAACAGGTTCCATGGAAAATACCATCATGACGGGGGATCATATCCTTGCGCTGCGTACTTCCTATTGGTTCAGCGAGCCGGAGGCGGGCGATGTTATCGTATTCCGCTATCCCGATGACCCGACAGGCAAAATTCTGTATGTCAAGCGTATCATAGGCACGCCGGGCGATACTGTCACTGTAACGAACGGCGAAGTCCTCGTTAACGGCAAAACACTCGACGAGCCTTATATCCTCGAACGGACAGAAGGCGAATTTGGACCGTATACCGTACCGGAGGACAGCTATTTCATGATGGGCGATAACCGCAACCGTTCTGTAGATTCGCGCTACTGGGATAATCAGTTTGTAGAAAAAAATAAAATCCTCGGAAAAGTTGTTCTGCGGTATTACAAAGGATTCAAATGGATTTCCTGACAGGAGGGGTTTCGTTGAAGAAAAAAGATACCATAATCGCTGTACTTCTGGTAATATTGATCGTCATATTGTTCGTTGGCGGGCAGTATAAATCAAACCGTGAAGAATTTACCAAAGAACGCTGGGAAAACTATACCGGCAACAGCCGGCAGACGATACTGGGCGATTTTGTTGACCGCGCAAGCGTTGCAGGGCTGACAAAAGCCGAAATCACGGAAATGCTTGGTACGGCGGATGACGAAGCAGAGGATTTCATGATTTATTTCCTTGGTATGCCGCGCGGCCTGTTTGGCACAAAGGCAGAAGGTGAGGACGAATTTCTTCTGTTCCGTTTTACAGATGGCAAGGTTTCACAGCTGGAAAAAGTAACGCTGGCGGGTCTGCCGAAGGAAAGCAGTTACCGCATTTCCTTTTCGCCCCCTTCTGAAGATGGAATCATCCGTCCCAACGGGTCTCAGGTCCTGGAAGGAGGGAGTACGCAATGAAATGTCCTTTCTGCAATCAGGAAATGAGTGCCGGACACATGACTTCCGGACGGTATATTCTTTGGAAAGAGGAAAACGCTGAAGGCAGGAACCCGAAGGAATACCTTCTTGCCAAAAGCTACATGAGCGGCGCAAAGCTGGGGGGCTGGCTCTGCCCTTACTGCCGTAAGCTGCTTCTGGATATTCCCGAAGAATAAAATGCGTACAGGAATTGGTATATAAAACACTGCCAATTCCTGTTTTTATGCTCTAAAATTGATTTCGAAAGTTGCAGATGTACGGATACGCATACGTTTCCACAAAAAACGACTTCTTTTTTTGGTCAATATTAGAAGTTGACAGTTTATCCACAGTTTACTATAATGTGAATATAAAACGTTAATGAAATTCTTCAGGGCTGGGTGAAATTCCCGACCGGCAGTAAAGTCTGCGAGCGCGTGGAAACAGCGCATGATTTGGTGGAATTCCAAAACCGACAGTATAGTCTGGATGGGAGAAGGATTGGAGTTTGATGTTTTTCGGGCGGAACTTTTTCCGGGGGATATCAGCCTTTCTTTTGCTTGTTTTGCCTGAAGATTTTCAGGCTTTTTCTTTTTCACAAAAGAAAAAGTGTATCATGCAGCATCTGGTTTCAGAAAAATATTTTCCAGACTGATGCCAGCCGCCTGAAAATTTCATGCACCTGCCCCTGATAAGGGTGGGGCTAAACAAACGGAGGTAAAGAAAATGGAAAAAGTAGTAAAAGATGCGGGAGCGGGAAAAAAGAAAGTTTCCACAAGGCAGCTCGTGTCAATGGCAATGCTGGGGGCAATCTCCATTGTGCTTGTTTCAGTCGTGCATTTCCCACTGATACCGGCGGCAGCATTTCTGGAATATGACCCTGCGGATATTCCTATTTTAATCGGCACATTTGCCTATGGCCCCCTCGCCGGGCTTTTGATGACCATTGTAGTTTCCATCATACAAGGCGTAACGGTCAGCGCGCAGAGCGGCCCTATCGGTGTCGTGATGCATATTTTCGCTACCGGCTTCTGCGCATTGGTTGCCGGCGGCATTTATAGCCGGAACAAATCGAAGAAAACCGCCATACTCGCACTTATATGCGGCGCGCTGGTGCAGACGGCGGCTATGGTACTGATGAATATGATTTTTACGCCCCTGTTCATGGGCGCACCGCTGGAAACGGTACTGGCAATGATGGTACCCGCCATCATTCCTTTCAACCTGCTGAAAGCGGGGATCAACTGTACAGTTACATTCCTACTGTATAAGTCAATCTCCCACCTCTTAAAGGGGGAATAAGGGGGGTTGGCCCAGATAAATACCTAGACAGGGAAAAGCGGTAGAACCCGAAAATGGGTTTTATCGCTTTTCCTTGTTATACGCCCATAGCGATGATCAGACACTTTCCACGGAAAACGCAGTTTTCTGCAATAAAGTTTTTCAACTTTTTATTGTCATAAGCGACGGAAACGCATATAATAGAATGAAGTCCAAAACCGCCCTTACGGCGGATAATCAAAAAGAAAACGAAAAGGAGGCGGCCTATGTACCGGAAAAAAACCGTAGCTGTCATTTTTGGCGGCCAATCCTCAGAGCATGAGGTTTCCAGAAATTCAGCCACAATGATGTTAAGGGAACTGGACAAAGAAAAATATCAGGTACTGCCTGTTGGCATCACAAAAAAAGGCGAATGGCTGATTTATAACGGTCCGGCGGACCATGTCGCAACGGGCGAATGGGAAAAATACGGCACACCGGCCTGCCTTTCCCCTGACGCATCGAAAAAAGCCCTGTTGAAAATTGTCAACAGCAGTGTAAAGGAAATTCCTGTAGATGTCGCAATTCCCGTGCTGCATGGCGCATGGGGCGAAGACGGCACCATTCAGGGACTTCTGGAACTGGCACAGATTCCCTATGTCGGCTGCGGCGTGCTTTCCTCGGCTGTTTCCATGGATAAAGTATACACAAAGATGATTGCAAAGCAGTCCCGCATCCCACAGGCCCCCTACCTTTGGACGGAAAAGCATGAGTTGAATAAAAATGCGGACCGTTTTATGAATCAGGTGGAGAAAAAGCTGGGTTATCCCTGCTTTGTAAAGCCCTCCAATGCCGGTTCCTCTGTCGGCATCTCAAAAGCGAAAAATCGCGCCCAGTTGAAAGATGCACTTGCGCTCGCGGCACAGTATGATAAAAAAATCATCGTGGAGCAGGCAATTGAGGGACGGGAGTTTGAATGTGCCGTACTGGGCAATGACGAGCCACAGACCAGCGGTGTGGGTGAGGTGCTTGCCGCAGCGGAATTTTACGATTATGACGCAAAATACAACAACAGCGATTCCCGCACTGTCATTCCGGCAGATATTCCAGAGGATAAACTGCGGGAAATGCAGCGCATCGCCGCAAGGATATTCCGCGCAGTAGACGGCAGCGGTCTGGCGCGGGTAGATTTTTTCATGGAAAAAGATACAGATAAGATTTATTTCAATGAGCTGAACACCATGCCCGGCTTTACCACAATCAGCATGTACCCTATGCTTTGGGAAGAAGCCGGCATTTCAAAAACAGAATTGATGGACCGCCTGATCGAACTGGCACTTGCCAGAGATACGGGTATCAGAGGGTAAGGAGAAACGAATGGATACAAGACCAATCGGCGTATTTGACTCGGGCGTGGGCGGCCTGACAGTTGTGAAGCAAATCATGAAAGTAATGCCCCATGAAAACATCGTATATTTCGGGGATACGGCAAGACTGCCCTACGGTTCAAAATCCCGCGAGGCAGTCACGCGCTTTTCCCGTCAAAATGTCCGTTTTTTACAGACAAAAGACGTCAAAGCCATTATCATCGCCTGCAACACGGCAAGTTCTAACAGCCTGGACGTGCTGAAAGCAGAATTTGACGTTCCGCTGTTCGGTGTAGTCGTGCCGGGCGTGGAGGAGGCTGTCCGTTCCACAAAAAATAAAAAAGTCGGCGTTATCGGCACGTCGGCAACCGTCCGTTCCGGCGCATATGAACGTCTGATTCAGGAAAAAGACCCGAAGATACATGTGTTTTCCAAGGCCTGTCCGCTTTTTGTGCCGCTTGCAGAGGAAGGCTGGACAGATAACGGCGTGGCAAAACAGGCGGCGCAGAATTATTTAGATGAGCTGCTTACAACAGGAATTGATTCCCTTGTGCTGGGCTGTACGCACTACCCGCTCTTGAAACGCTGCATTGGGACGACCGTAGGCGAAAGCATTAAACTGGTGGACCCCGCAAAGGCCACGGCAAAGCGCGTCATGGATTATCTGGGCAAACGCGGCCTGCTGAACGAGGGGACAGACGAAGGACGCAGGCAGTTCTACCTCAGCGACAGCACAGATACATTCCAGTTTCTTTGCCAGAAGGCTCTGAAGCACGAATACCCCGCGGAAATCATTGATATCGAACGCTACTGAAGTCCCCTTCCTTTGCAGGAGGCAGGGCAGAGGAACAACATCAAAACATATAAAAGGGCTGGAATTCCTCTTTCCTGCCCTTTTTCTTTGCGCTTTTGGAAATTTCGCAAAGAATATTTTTTGCACATATTTTTATACAAAAAATCGTCTATTATATTTTCTGTATTTATTTACAATATTTACAAACATTTTAACTCTATTTTTCGCTGTTATTATCGCATTTTATCATAACCTCTAAAATCCAGACATTCTTTTCTGCAAAAAATTATATCCAAAAAAGTATAGACTTTATTCTGTATTTCGTTCTTGTAAAAGGTGTGGTATACTGATAATCAAAACGGGAACAATAAAGCATACAGAAAAGAGGAATGAACATGACTGCAACAGGTTGGATTATGCTTACCATTGTGGCGTATCTTGGCGTTATGGTAGGCGTAGGCGTATACTGGTCAAAAAAGAACAATGACGCAAGCGACTTTTATCTTGGCGGCAGAAAGCTCGGGCCTTTCGTTACAGCAATGAGCGCGGAAGCCTCCGACATGAGCGGCTGGCTCCTGATGGGTATTCCGGGCCTTGCGTACCTTTCGGGTATTGCCGACCCATTATGGACCGTTATCGGCCTTGGCATCGGCACATATATCAACTGGCTGATTGTGGCAAAGCGTATCCGCACATATACGCATGAGGTCAACGCCATCACCCTGCCGGATTTCTTTTCCCGGCGTTATCATGATGATAAAAATATCCTGATGTGCATTGCCGCGCTGGTTATCATCATATTCTTTATCCCGTATACCGCTTCGGGGTTTGCGGCATGCGGAAAGCTGTTCAGCAGTATTTTTGACATCGGTTATCTGCCCGCAATGCTTATCGGCGCGGTTGTTATCGTAGCGTATACTGCAACAGGCGGATTTCTTGCGGCAAGCACAACAGACCTGATTCAGAGCATCGTTATGAGTATCGCACTGATTGTTGTCATCTGCTTCGGCATCAATGTTGCGGGCGGCATGGATGCCGTAATGGAAAATGCGCGGGAGCTTGCAGGCTATCTGAGCATGACTGCAACGCACAGCGCGGCAGACAATACTTCGTCCCCCTACGGTTTCCTGACGATTTGCTCCACACTGGCATGGGGCTTCGGCTATTTTGGAATGCCGCATATCCTTCTGCGCTTTATGGCAATCGAGGATAAAGAAAAACTCGCGCTTTCCAGAAGGATTGCGACAACATGGGTCGTTATCGCCATGTGCGCGGCAATATTCGTCGGCATCATCGGCAACGCGATGACAAAAGCAGGTGCCGTACCGTTTCTGGAAGGCAGTTCTTCCGAAACCATCATTGTACAGATTGCACATCTTCTGAGCCAGCATAGTGCATTTGCAGCAATCATCGGCGGCATTATCCTTTCGGGTATCCTTGCGTCCACGATGTCTACGGCGGATTCCCAGCTTTTGGCGGCTTCCTCCAGCTTTTCGCAGAATCTTCTGCAGGGCTTTTTCAAGGTGAAAATTTCTGACAAGGGCGCGATTATGGCGGCGCGGCTTTCCGTACTGGCAATCTCTGTAATCGGTGCGTTTATCGCCCGCGACCCGAACAGCTCCGTATTCGGCATTGTATCGTTTGCATGGGCAGGCTTCGGCGCATCTTTCGGGCCTGTCGTGCTGGCGTCCCTGTTCTGGAAACGCTCCAATAAATGGGGCGCGCTTGCGGGTATGATTGTCGGCGGCGCAACCGTATTCATCTGGAAATATCTCGTTCGTCCGCTGGGCGGCGCATGGAACATCTACGAACTCCTGCCCGCATTCCTGCTGGCATGCGCCGCAATCGTAGTTGTCAGCCTTTTGACAAAAGAGCCGGAACAGGCGATTGTGGAAGAATATGAACATGTACAGAAGGTTTACCACGGCGAAGCATAAAAAATCCGAATAAAAACAGCCTGTTTCCGTCTGCATAAGACAGGAACAGGCTGTTTTCTATTGGAATCATGGCTTTTTGATGATGCCCTTTTCTGAATCCCCCTGCTCCGTTTCATGGGAAACAACAGCACAGCCTTTCTACATCGTCAAATATAGGCGCAATCACACAGTGCCTGCCGTCTTCCGTCTCCCCTTTCCTTCCAGCACAAACGCCGTTCCGTTGTAAAATCGTTTCCCCAGTCATTCAGAAAACCGATTGTTCCCCTGTAGGCTTGCAGGTTTTTCCCGTCGCTGTCCAAAACGAGGGTTTTCCTTTCCGAAGCGGACATTTCAGCGGAAAAATATCCGCCGCCAGTTTTTTTGATACGCGTATACTCCTGAGTTGGTAGAAAGATATATTCCGGCAGTATTTCTTCCCAATCTCAGAGGGGGAGGAAAAGCTGCCGCCCCGCAGCAACTACCACATAGGATTTGTAAAAAATCCGTAAGAATATTTCCCCGGACAAAAACAAAGCGGCATGGGAAATCCCACACCGCTTTGCGCCAATATATCATAAAAATTTATTTTCCGTTCAGACGCACCATTCGCAAAGCCGCTCCGGTTGCATCAGAAGTCTGCGTTTTTCACTGTTCTGGGATACGGCAGTACGTCCCTGATATTGCTGACACCTGTCAGGTACATCACGGCGCGCTCGAAACCCAGCCCGAAGCCGGAGTGTCTTGTGCCGCCATATTTACGCAGGTCAAGGTACCACCAGTAGTCCTCTTTTTTCAGCCCAAGCTCGTTCATGCGCCCTTCCAGAACGTCCAGACGTTCCTCTCTCTGACTGCCGCCGATGATTTCGCCTACGCCGGGCACAAGCAAATCCATCGCCGCAACCGTCTTGCCATCATCATTCATGCGCATATAAAACGCCTTGATATCCTTCGGATAATTCGTTACAAATACGGGCTTTTTATAAATCTGCTCCGTCAGGTAACGCTCATGCTCGGTCTGCAAATCAATGCCCCATTCTACAGGATATTCGAATTTCTGCCCTGATTTTATCAGCAGGTCAACCGCTTCCGTATAGGTAACCACGCCGAAATCATTATTCAGAATGTTATGGAGCCGCTCCAGCAATCCCTTATCCACAAAGCTGTTGAAAAACTCCATTTCCTCCGGTGCGTTATCCAGTACATACTGTATGATATATTTGAGCATATCCTCAGCAAGCTCCATGTTATCCTTCAAATCGGCAAACGCCATTTCCGGCTCAATCATCCAGAATTCCGCCGCATGGCGCGCAGTATTGGAATTTTCCGCACGGAAAGTCGGCCCAAACGTATATACATTGCGGAACGCCATTGCAAATGTTTCCGCGGAAAGCTGGCCGCTGACGGTCAGGTTTGTGGACTTGCCAAAGAAATCCTTGGAAAAGTCCACCTTGCCATCCTCTGTGCGGGGCAGGTTTTCCAAATCCAGCGTCGTCACGCGGAACATTTCGCCCGCGCCTTCCGCATCGCTGCCGGTGATGATAGGCGTATGCGTATAAACAAAACCCCTCTCCTGAAAGAACTGGTGAATGGCATACGCAATCAGGCTGCGCACGCGGAACACCGCAGAAAACATATTTGTCCGCGGGCGCAGATATGCAATCTGGCGCAGAAATTCCATGCTGTGCCGCTTTTTCTGCAAAGGATAATCCGGCGTGGACGTGCCTTCCACAGCGATTTCTGCCGCCTTGATTTCAAAGGGCTGCTTCGCCTCCGGTGTTTCCACCAAAAGACCTTTTACGATAATCGCCGCACCAACGCCCAGCTTTGTCACCTCATCATAATTCGCCAGCTTCTCCGCCTCAAATACAATCTGCACATTTTTGAAAAATGAACCGTCGTTCAACTCAATAAAGCCGAAGTTTTTGGAAACGCGCATCGTGCGTATCCATCCGCCGAGGGTAATCTCCCTGTCCACAAAATCCGCCGTCTGGCGGTAAAGTGATTTTATCATTGTCAAATCCATAACGGTACTTCCTTTCCTGTGTTTGTCGTTTCCCTCTATTGTAGCCGTTCCAGCGAGAAAAGACAACTCTTTTCCCCGAGAAAATAAAAAAACCTTCACCGTTTGCGCAGGATACGGCGGGAATGGCTCGGACAGTCCTCTGGTGCGGCTTTTATGATTTCCAGTTCCCCCGCCTGCACCATCGCATCTATGCGTCCAGACAGCAGCCCGTCATGAAGCCCCATCTGGCTGTGGCTCATCACGCGCCCAATCAGGCGCCCCTGCAAAAACGCTTCCCCCACCTGCGGCAGTTCCGTACGGATAAAGCAGTCATAAAAATCCTCTGGCACGCTGACAAGCCGTCGGTTTATTTCGGCACGGAGCGGGGCGTTTTCCTCCTGAAGTTCCTGCCAGTGCCGCGCCGCAGAACGGCGCACATTAAAGGATACCGCCTGTTCCAGCGGGAGGAAGTACTGCCATTCTTCCAGCGAAACCTCCCCCCAGCAGTTATGCGCGACCAGTTCGTCTTTTCCCGTTTCTACATACAGGGGGAGCTTTACCGCACTGACAGGGCAGTCCGGCATACCGTTCAGCTGCGCCATCAGCCAGTAAAAGCCGCACAGCTCGTCCGGCTGTCCGCTGTACCAGACACGAACGGCCTCCCCTTCCGCCGCACGTTCCAGCAGGGTTTGGTAAGACGCGGCGGCTTCTTCCATCTGCCGGTCAATCTGTTCCCTGCATTCATCAAGGTCAAACGTACACAGCCTGCGAAGGACGTTCCGCCGCGCCTGCCCCGGCGTGCTGTCTGAAATATCGCCGATACTCCACATCAGCGGGAAGCATAGGATTTCCCCTTTCGCAAAGCCCTTTGAAAGCCGCAAAAAACCATACGCGCTTTCACTGAATGTAATTTCCAACACAAATAGTCCCTCCCGTCCATCTACCGGTGTTCCCGCTCCAAATCCAACAGAAATTCTTTTATATCCAGCCCGCCGCCATAGCCAACCAGTTTTCCGTCGCTCCCAATAACCCTGTGGCAGGGTACAATTACGGATATTGGATTGCGGTTGTTCGCCATACCCACAGCGCGCGCCGCTTTCGGGTTGCCGACTGCCGCGGCAATTTCCCCATACGCCCGCGTTTCGCCGTAGGGAATTTCCCGCAGAGCCGACCAGACCTTTTTCTGGAACTCCGTCCCCCTCGGGCAGAGCGGCAGGTCGAAATCTTTCCGTCCTCCCGCGAAATATTCGTCCAGCTGTTGCCTGCACTGTGCAATCAGCGGCGTTTCCTCTAAAACCGTTCCGACAGGCAGTTCTGTCTGGAACGTTACCTGTGTCAGGCAACCGTCCTCCTCCGCAATACCGACTCTGCCGATAGGCATATCGTAAAAAAATATCTTCTCCACGTCAGTCTTCCTCTCTCTGTCCGCGCAAAAGGGCAATTTCCCGTGCATAGCCGTCCAGTTCATTCGGCGTTTCCAGGTAAAACGGCAAATCTCGCAGTTTTGGGTGGTTAATGACCCTTGTAAGCCCTTCCAGTCCCAATGTGCCCTCGCCGATCTTTTCATGCCTGTCCTTATGGCTGGCAATGGGGTTTTTACTGTCGTTCAGGTGTATGGCGCGCAGGCGTCCCAGCCCGACAACGCTGTCAAACTCCGCAAGCACGCCGTTCAAATCCTGTAAAATATCATAGCCGCCATCGTAAACGTGGCAGGTATCCAGACAAACGCCAAGCCGCTCCTTTTGCTCCGTTTTATCTATAATCGCACGCAGTTCCTCAAATGTGCGCCCGACCTCGCTGCCCTTGCCCGCCATTGTTTCCAGCAAAACGGGCGTATTTCCACCCTCCGAAAGAATATCGTTCAGCGCGTCCGCAATCAGCGCGACGCCCGTTTCCGCGCCCTGTTTAACGTGGCTGCCCGGGTGGAAATTAAACATCACATTGGGCAGAAGCTCCAGCCGCGCCAAATCTTCTTTTATGGTCTGGCGGGCAAATTCCCTCAGCTCCGGCTTCGCGGCGCAAAGGTTCATGGTATAAGGCGCGTGGGCAAGTAAAGGGCCGAAGCCCTGTTCCTGTGAAAAAGTCAGGAATGCTTCAATATCTGCCAAATCCAGAGCCTTTACCGAGCCGCCGCGCGGGTTGCGGGTAAAAAACTGGAATACGTTCGCGCCGATCTCCGCCGCCTGCCTGCCCATGGCAAGGTAGCCCTTCGCCGATGAAAGGTGGCACCCAATCCAGAACATGAAAATCCCTCCTTGCTGTTTGTGTAAAGACCTTGGAGGCTCTGCCTCCTCCACAAAACCTTGAGGGCTCCGCCCTCAATCTCCCGCCCGCTTTCTTTCGGAGAAAGCGGGGCAAAGAACTTTGTTGCGGGAAACTGCGTTTCCCGCAACAAAAAATAATATATCGGAAATAATTTTCCAGCCAGACATTGCGTGTCTGGAGGGTAATCCCCGATATGTCCCGCGGTCTTTTGGTCTTTCAATCTTTCAATCTTCAACAGTAAAAATTTCTTCAATCGGAACACCAAATACCTTCGCAATGTTCCATGCCAGTACCAGCGAAGGGTTGTACCTGCCGCTTTCAAGGTTTCCGATGGTTTCCCGCCGGACATCCACAAGCCTTGCAAGCTGTTCCTGCGTCATATCATGTTTTGCCCTGTATTCTTTGATGCGGTTTTTAATCATTTTCCGCACCCCTTCGCTCTTTCCACTCCAGAAAAATCAGCATGAACGTAAAAACCAGCACAGAAGCCGCAAAGCTCAATGCAAACGCTGCGGCAACCCCCTTGACTCTGCCAATCAGGTAAGTACATGCAAATATAAAAGGTATGAGCGACAGCATTTCCGCCATAAATGCGGCCGTCGCGGCTTTCTGTACGTTCAGCCGGAAAAATTCATCTGGAAATACCCAGAAATAACGCAGATAATACGCAAAGCCAAAAAAGCCATACAGCCCCTTGTTCCCCGTCTGCCAGCCCAGAACTGCGATTACGGCAAGCAAGGACAAAAGTCCCAGATAATTCATTCGCTGTTTCATAAAATTCCTCCTTTGAAATGTGGTATATTTATCATATTATGATAAAAATATACCGCATTATCCATCAAAGGTCAATCCTCAAAATATTGGGCGCTGCCCCTTGCAGGGCAACAGAGCAGAGAACCACCGTTTTACTTTCCTTTCTGCATAATGTCGATAATCGTTGCATCCATCGGCGACATACCTTCGTCAGAAATACGCCCGAGATTTTTCTCCGTCTGTTCAGCGGACGAACCAACCACCCCGAAATTATGCGGGATTTCCACGCCCTGCACAGCCAGCATCGCCGCAAGGAATGCCGTATATACGCCGGATGACGCTTTCAGCACACAGCCCGTACTGCCGCCGTCACAAATCATGCCGGTCAAGTCAGCCGCCATATGGTCCATTGCCGCAGAAACCTCCTTCGCGCCGCCGCCCATCAGGTATGTAATGCCTGCCGCCGCGCCGCTGCCGCCGCCCAGCACACAGCCGCAGAGCGCGGAAAGCCTGCCTGTATAATGCTTGCTGAATATCGTCACAAGGCCGCTCAACGCAACCGCCCGCAAAATTTCCTCCTCAGACGCGCCGCTGCTGCGCCCATAAGAAACCACGGGCATTGAGCAGAGAATCCCGTGCGAACCACTGCCCACAATGCTCATCGCCGGAAACGGCAGGCCCGCAAGCCGCGCGTCCATGGCACAACAGGTCAGTTTCTGCGCCGCGTACATCATGTCATCTCCCAGAGCGCCCTTTTGCCGGAACGCAGAAAGCGTTTTCCATATGCCAAGCCCAACGCCCTTTTCACCCTCTGCCGAAAGCGCGCAGTTCATTTCAATCATTTCCTTCACGCAGGCCAGCTCCGAAACCGGCACAGTTTTCGCGTATTGTACCATATCCTGTACTGTTACGGAATCGAAGTCAAACGCCGCCGCGCTGGTTATACTTTCCGCTGTTTTTTCTTTCCGGAACAGAATTTCCTTATCCTTCGCGGCATAAACGATGTTGCTGTGGAAATCCTCAATCCGTGCCACGCCTACGCCGTTTTCTGTCGTAACCTCCGCTTCAATGAATATGCTGTCCTTCGTTTCAGCTACGCATATTTCAATCGGGATTTCCAATTCTTTCGCCCTCGCAACATGTTCCGGCGTAATATGCTTCAAACATTCCAGCCCCAGCGTCCAGTCACCGCCAAGCGCGCCCAATGCCGCCGCCATTTCGCAGCCCAGTTCCTCTGTGCCCGGAATGGCACAGGAAAAGGCGTTTTTATACATGCCGCCGTTCATTGTCATTTCAATATGCAGCAGCTTCCCGCCCACAGCGTCATATGCCCGCGCCGCCGCAAGCGCGATTGCGCCAACCTCCGTTACGCCCAGAGCCGGTTTCAGTTCGTTTTTCAGTAAAGATGTGAAATCAAATTCTGCCATTGTGCATTCTCCTTCCGTTTTGTCAGGGCGTTTGGCTCTCACCATACCGCCTTTTACGGGTTTCTTTTGTTTTTTATAGTATAAGGGAATTTCCGGCTTTTTTCCAGAAATTCTTTTTCTGAGCGTTATTGCAGGGGAAGGTTCTCCGGCCTTCTGATAATACCCCATTCGGAATCTATCGTTGCAGTCCCCTGCTTTGTTTTGTTATAAACCACCGCATAACTGTCCTCAAAATCCTCCGCATGGTCGAACACGGGTGCAATCACCCAGTTGTATCCCTCGTCCACATAGCCGTATTTCCCTGTTGCCTTGTCCTGGAACGCCATCAGCCCCTCTGCGCTGTGGAACGTCCATTCCAGCCTTTCACCGGAAATTTCCCCGTCCGCATCGTAATATGTAAATAAATGGCTGTGCCCGCCGGTATACTCTACTATTTCCTCCGACCGCATTATGCCGGAGTAAAGCCAGGGATAATCCTGATTTACATAATATAACCCATTCCCTTTCAAGACCAGTTTCTGTTGCTGTTTCTTTCCTGTCCTGTCAATCACCCATGTGCTCATACTCCGCTCTGCATTCTTTTCCTGCACAAACGCCATGCCATCATAAAAATAACCTGCCCAGCCAAATTGCGGGGGAATGACCTCCCGTCCTGTTTTATCAATATATCCCCATTTCCCGCGAGATTCCACAGCCGCCAACCCTTCTCGGAACGGCCTGCACGCCTCATATTTTGCGGGAACCACAAGCCTGCCGCTTTTATCAATATATCCCCAGTATGCCCCCAAATTAGGCTCCCCTGACGCCAGGTTTTGCGGGCAGACAGCCGCCAGCCCTTCGGAAAACGGCTCCGCCTTTCCGTATATCTCCGGAAACACCATGTTCCCGTCCACATCGACGAATTCGTCCCCTTCCATTGTCCATATGGCTGCCATTCCCTCCGAGAACTTCCTTATGTTTTTTGTCCCTCCTATGGAAAAAATGGTTTCCCCGCTCTCGTCCACGACTTTCTCCCGGTCTTCCTCTTTATTTTTATTATAATCCCTCACCAGAAAGCGGTTTTCCCCCAGATATTCCACTCCTATCCCCGCTCCATAAGATTGGATAACCTTCCCCGCACTGTCCAGAATGTCCTTTTTTGTTGAAACACTGCCGATTTCAGCAGAAAAATACCCGTCGCCCATATTGGTAATTCGCTCATATTTCCGGGTCGGCTTCAGGATATATTCCGGTTCCGCACCTTTTCCGGCAGGGATATGCTCCGGCAGTTCTTTCCTTTCCAGCTCCTGCCCCGAAAACTGAAACGACGCCGTCTGCGTCCCGCTGTCCCATGTCATTGCTCCTGCGGCATATCCGTGTCCCTCCAAGGCGGCTCTCCAGCCCCGCAGCGGCAGGAACAGCTCTCCCCTGAGGATTTCCAGCGTCCCCGAAAGCTCCACTTTACTCCCATTCCGGTACATTTCATTCTTCTCCGTATCAAATCCCAAAATCGTTGTTCCCGCATAACCGATTATCGGCCCTCCTTCTTCCCTATCCCAGTTTGATTTGGCGTCTTTCTCCAGCAAATTCAGAAGCGGTTCTGCCGGAAGCATGACATAACCGTCCTTTTTATAAACCTCCATGTCCTTCGGCAGAGGAATCTCCTCCCCGTCCACCGTGAAGCTGGTTTCCCCGACCTTCGCCGTAATCGTATGCGTCACATCCTTCACTTCCCAGTCCAGCGCCCGCGCCGTCGCAGGTGCCGCCAGTAAAACAGTGCACAAAGCAAAACAAATTTCTTTTTTCATTGCAAACCCTCCTTTTCCATACAGGACCAGCCGCCATTATAGGGCGTTTACCTCTTTTCATAACTACATCGTAACACGCCGGACATATTGCCGCAATTCCCACCGGATATTTGTAAGAAAACTGTAAGATTCTGCAAATTCAATTCCGTTCTATCCCGTTTCTTCATATTCTGCATAATTTCCATCCTGTTTCTCTAAAAATTTCCATCGAAATTCACAGACCGTTGTCGAACCATCTCCCCGAACTCCCCCTTGCCTTATCCCGCGTAAAAACGTATACTGTATGATAGAAAATAAAAAAACTTTACAGCCAGAGAAAGGAGCGACCGCATGAAACTGTCTTTAATTCAGCTGAAAACCGCCGCTGCACCGGAGGAAAACATTGCCAGAATACTGCCCCTTCTGAAGCAGGCGAAAGCAAAGGGCGCGGACATGGCGGTACTGCCGGAAATGTGCGCCTGCCCCTATGAGAACGCCGCGTTTGTGCGCTATGCCATGGAACTGGACGCGCCATTTTTGCAGGAGCTTGGGGCGGCGGCAAAGGAACTGGGCTTATATCTTGTGGCGGGTTCTGTACCGGAAAAATGCAAAAACAAAATTTACAATACCTCTGTTGTGTTCGACTCCAAAGGGCACCGCACCGCCTTCCACCGCAAAATGCACCTGTTTGATATCAACATTGAGGGCGGGCAGTATTTCATGGAGTCTGATACCTTTATCCCCGGCGAATGGCTGACAACATTCGATACGCCCTGGGGTCGTTTCGGGCTGATGATTTGCTATGATATTCGTTTTCCGGAGCTGGCGCGTCTGCTTGTATTGGAGGGCGCAGACGCCGTCATCGTCCCTGCCGCATTCAATATGACGACAGGCCCCGCCCATTGGGAACTTTCTTTCCGGGCACGCGCGCTGGATAACCAGATTTTTATGGCAGGCTGCGCCCCTGCGCGGGACACAAACGCTTCCTACCATTCCTGGGGACATTCCATCGTCACAGACCCATGGGGAACGGTATTGGGCCAGCTGGAAGAAAAAGAGGACATACTGACCGTGGAATTGGATTTCTCAAAAGTGGAAAAAGTAAGGCGGGAACTGCCCCTGCTGAAACACAGGCGGACGGATTTATACGGAATCGGCTCTGTAATGTCCGGAACAGATACGAATTGGAGATGATTTGATTTGAAACAGGAAACGATTTACCTTGCGGGCGGTTGCTTCTGGGGAACGGAGCACTACCTGAAAACCCTTCCCGGCGTGCTTTCGACACGTGTGGGCTATGCTTTTGGCAAAAAAGAGGGTGAAAACCGCGCACTGTCGGAAACTGTCACCTACGAGGAAGTCTGCGCGCACAGCGGCCACGCCGAAACCGTCGAGGTTGTTTTTGACGCGGATATCCTCCCCCTTTCGGAGCTTCTGCGGGAATATGCCTACACCATCGACCCGACTTCACTTGGCAGGCAGGGCATGGATATCGGCGTCCAGTACCGTACCGGAATCTATTCCCTGACAGAGGAACAGCGTCAGGCTGCCGCCGCTTTCCTTGCAGAGCTGCAAAAGGAATATACCCAGCCCATCATGGTGGAGAACCTGCCCCTGCTGCAATTTATTCCGGCGGAGGAATACCATCAGGCTTACCTGGAAAAGAACCCCGGCGGCTACTGTCATATCAATTTTGCAAAAATCGCGAAGCTGAAACAGAAAGTTGTTGACCCCGAAAAGTATCATGCCAAAACAACGGCGGAACTGGAGCAGACCCTGACCTCAATGCAGTTTGCCGTTACACAGCGGAACGCCACCGAGCCGCCTTTTGAAAACGAATACTGGAAAACAGGGCAGCGCGGTCTTTATGTAGACATCACAACGGGAGAGCCGCTTTTTTCCTCAAAGGATAAATTTCCTTCCTCCTGTGGCTGGCCTGCCTTTGCCAGACCCATCGACCCGAACACCATCAACGAATACGACGACCTTTCTTTCGGCATGGTACGCACAGAAGTCCGCAGCCGCATCGGGAACGCGCATCTGGGACATGTATTCAATGACGGTCCCGCAGAGCTGGGCGGCCTGCGTTACTGCATCAACAGCGCATCACTGCGCTTTATACCGGAAGAAGAACTGGAAGAAGCCGGATACGGAGAATTCCGGCAGTTCCTGTAAAGATACAGAAAAGGACGAAATCTATGCCGCATTGGAACAGCAGGGGACTGCGGGGCAGTTCTCTGGAAGAATTGATCAACTTTACAAACGAACGCTATCGCCGGGATGGGCTTGCCCTGCTCCAGAAAATCCCCACGCCCATTGTCCCTGTGCAGATAGACCCGCAAAGCCGCAATATCACGCTTGCTTATTTCGAGAAAACAAGCACAGTGGATTATATTGGTGCGGCGCAGGGTGTGCCGCTGGCGTTTGATGCAAAGGAAACGGCGCAGAAACACCTCCCTTTGCAAAATATACACGCGCACCAGATTGCCTTTCTGGATGAATTTCAGAAACAGCGCGGGCTTTCGTTCCTGCTGGTGCATTTTTCCGTGCAGGATGAATATTTCCTCCTGCCCTTTGCAACGCTCAAAGCATATTGGGAGGCAGCGGAACAGGGCGGCAGGAAATCCATTCCGTATGAAGCCTTTGAACAGAAATACCAGATTCCCCAGACCGGCGGCGCGCTGCACTACCTGAACGCTGTCAGCCTGTATCTGGAAGAAATTGAAAACGGACAGGGAAGTGAGGAATTATGCTGAAACGATCATCGGTAGAAAATATCATAACAGCCGCGCTGGAAACGGGCGCGGATTTTGCCGAGCTTTATGCCGAACGGACGGAACAGGGCAGCATCGGCATGGTAAACGGCAGAGTGGAAACGGCGCAGAGCGGCCTTAGCTGCGGCGCGGGTGTGCGTCTGTTTTTCGGGACACAGGCGATTTATGGTTACGCAAACGATATGTCGGAAAAAAACCTGATACAGATTGCGCGCGGCTGTGCGGAAGCAATGAAAAGCAGCGTGCAGCACAGCCGGAAAAACTGGCGGGAAACAGTGCGCCCCTGTATCAATCCCATCCGTATCCTGCCGAAAAACACTGCCAAATCCCAAAAGGCGGAATACCTCCGGCTGGCGGCAGAGGCAGCAAAAGCATACTCCCCATCCATCACGCAGACCCGTACCGGCTTTCTGGAGGTTTCCAAGCACGTCCTTGTTGCCAATTCCGAAGGCATATGGGGCGAGGAGGACAGAGTGCGCACACGCTTTACGGTAGAGGCAGTCGCGTCCTCCGCTTCGGAAAAACAGAGCGGCCATTTTGGGCCGGGCGGTTCGGAGGGCATGGAACTTTTTGAGCGTATCAATGTAGAGGAAACCGCGCGGGAAGCCGCCCGCATTGCCGTCACCATGCTGGGCGCAAAGCCCTGCCCTGCCGGAAAATTCCCCGTAGTGATTGACAACGGTTTCGGCGGCGTGATATTCCATGAAGCGTGCGGACATGGGCTGGAAGCCACGGCAGTCGCCCGAAATGCCTCTGTTTTTGCAGGCAGGCTGGGTCAGCAAATTGCCTCTCCGCTTGTGACGGCAATTGATGACGGAACAATCCCCAACGCATGGGGTTCCTCTGCCATGGACGATGAGGGTACGCCAACCGCGCGGAACGTGCTGATTGAAAACGGCGTATTAAAATCCTATCTTGTTGACCGTCTGAACGGCAGGAAAATGGGCGCGGCAATCACAGGCTCCTCCCGCAGGCAGGATTACCGCTTTGCCCCCACCAGCCGTATGACAAATACCTGCATCGCCCCCGGCAAAAGCACGCCGGATGAGATCATTTCTGCCACAGAATACGGGCTTTATGCCAGACAGATGGGCGGCGGCAGTGTAGACCCTGCGACAGGCTCTTTCAATTTCGCCGTTCTTGAGGGTTATATGATACGGAACGGAAAAATTGCCGAGCCTGTACGCGGCGCAACACTCATCGGCAAAGGGCCGGAAGTGCTCTGGGATATTGACATGGTCGGAAACAATCCGAAACGGGCGCAGGGAATGTGCGGCAGCAAAAGCGGCTCCATCCCTACGGACGTCGGACAGCCCATGCTGCGGGTGAGCCGCATGACAGTAGGCGGAAGGGGGTAACGCATTGGAACGGAACGAATTTTTTGAACAGCTGGCAAAAGCCGCAGAAGCAGAAGGCTTTACCGACTGTGAAACATATTACCAGCAGGCAGACAGCTTTGAGGTGCTGGTTTTGGAGGGTAAGGTTTCCCATTATGAAAACAGCCGTACAGAGGGCGTTTCCTTCCGCGGGAATATTGGCGGGCTCACAGGCTACGCCTATACGGAACAGCTGAATACAGACGCCATTCCTTTCCTTGTCAGCGCGGCAAAGGAAAACGCCGCCCTGCTCCCGCCGGAAGACGCAGAAGAACTTTATCCAGGCGAAAAGGAATATCCTGTTTTGCAGGGAATCCATGAAGGGCTGGAGCGGCTGTCCGTCAGCGAAAAAATAGACGCGGCAAAGCGCATGGAACAGGCTGCGCTTGCCGGTGCGGAGGAAGTCGCCCTGTTGGATTACTGCGTGCTGGGGACGGTACGCGTGGAAACGGTAATCCGCAACAGCCGCGGGCTGGACGTTTCCTTTGCCCAAAATTACGCTACCGCATTTGTTTCCGCAATCGCCCGTAAGGGGGACGAAACAAAAACAGGCTCATATTTCTGGAAAGACCAGGACTGGAACGGTTTCGACCCTGAAAAGACCGGACGCGAAGCCGCAAGGCGTGCGGCTATGCAGCTTGGCGCAGCCTCCGTCCCCAGTGGGAAATATGATGCCGTACTGTATGGAGAGGCGATGGTCGCCCTGCTGGGTGCGTTCTGCGGCATATTTTATGCGGAAAACGTGCAGAAAGGCTTTTCCCTTCTGGGCGGAAAGCTGGGGCAGAATATTGCTTCCACTGTTGTCACACTGCGGGACGATGCGCTCCTGACCGGTGGATATGCCTCCACGCCATTCGACAGCGAAGGTGTTTCCGGCAGAAATAAAGCTGTAATCGAAAATGGTACACTGCGTACATTCCTGTATAACCGGAAATCCGCAAAAGCAGATGGCGCAGAATCGACCGGAAACGGCTTCAAAGCCTCCCTGACCGCTCCCATCAAAACAGCCTGCACCAACTTCTATCTGCAAAAAGGTACAAAAAGCAGGGATGAACTGTTTGAAGCCCTCCAAAACGGGCTTTTCATCACCGACCTCATGGGTCTGCACGCAGGCACGAATACCGTATCCGGTGATTTTTCTCTTTCCGCAAGCGGCTTCCTTATAGAAAACGGGAAACTCGGGCGGCCTGTGGAGCAGATTACCATAGCGGGAAATTTCTACCGCTTGCTGGAGGCTATTGAGGACGTTGCGAATGATATGTATTTCAGTTCCGGCGGGAAAGGCTCCCCGTCCATACTTGTGCGGGGTCTGGATATTGCCGGAATGTAAATAAAATATTCAAAATACCCATCGGCAAAACGTCTTAAAAATCAAACCTTTTCACTCCCTATTGCAAAACGTTCTATTTTGTTTTCTGGTAGAAGTCGGGGCACAGGGGCATGGTTGTAAAATCCTGTTCCCCGTTTTGGCAACGGAACGGCAATGGAAAAAATCAGACGGCCAAGGGGCAAGGCAAGGTATGGATTGCTTTTCGGAATTGGATATGATATAATTCCCTCGGTACAAACCAACAAAGCGGGATTGGAGAGAAAAAACATGCAAAATAAAGAAAGACATCTTACCCCTGTTGAGCAGAAACGAAAAACAGATTTTGAGAAAACCTGTGAGGAAATGGCGCAAAAAGGATATTTGAAAAGAGATTTAACGGTTAGTGTCTTGCAGGCAAATATTATGGGTGTTATCATCATGCTGCCCTTTGCAATACTTGCCTTAATCATGTATCTGTTTGCTAATTCAAGTAATAACAGAAATCTTTCCCTTTCTCTCTCCACGTATATTGTATTTTTGATTGTGTTGCTTTTGTTGATTGTACTTCATGAAGCTATCCATGGACTGACTTGGGCTTTTTTTGCCAAAAGGCGCTGGAACGCGATTGCCTTTGGTATCATTTGGAAAATGCTCACTCCCTATTGTACTTGTACCGAACCGCTGACCAAACGGCAGTACATTATAGGTGTTGCTATGCCTACCTTAGTTTTGGGCTTCGGACTGGCAGGTATCGCTGCAGGTATCGGAAATTTTGAGCTTTTTATGTTGTCTGAAATTATGATTTTTTGCGGTGGTGGAGATTTCCTGATTATTTTGAAATTACTCCTGTACAGATGCCGCGATAAAGAGATTCTATGTTACGACCACCCTTATGAATGCGGTGTCGTAGCATTTGAGAAGAAATAAACGGAGGTTTCCGGTTTATTGGCATTATAGCAGGGCGGCGGTGACTATCCCGCCGCCCTGTCTGTTACCGTTCCATATCCTGTACTTATTTTTTGTCCTCAAATCTAACCTCTTTATATCCATCAAGCCGCTTTCCGCTTTCCTTCCCGCAAAACCCGTAAAATCTGCACAGCCGCCGTTGGCAGGAACGCAAGCCCGATAATTTTCCAAATATCTGCGCCTGTCAAAGCGTTGCTGATATCAAACAGTCCATGCAGCCCTGGAATCAGGAGCACAGCCATCAGGAACAGCACGCCGACTGCAAACGCTCCAATACTGTAAAGGTTGCCTGGCAGATGGAACACAGAGCGGCTCCCCCGGCAGTTGAACCCATGGAACAGCCGCGCCATGCAGAGCGTCGCAAACGCCATTGTACACGCCATTTCGCCGCTTATCCGCAAACCGGAATAGAAGCCGGCCATTGTCGCCGCCGCAATCATGCCGCCCTGTACACCCAATCTCCGCAGGAAATCCCCTGTCAGAATCCCTTCCGAAGCGTCGCGGGGCTTTTCGTTGAGCAGATCACCCGTCGGCTTTTCCATATTCACCGCCAGAGCGGGCAGGCTGTCCGTCAGCAGGTTGATAAACAGAAGCTGTACCGCCGTGAATGGCAAAGGCAGCCCAAAAAGGGACGTAAACAACACCACCAGGATCCCTGCCAGATTGCCGGAAAGCAGGAATAATATGGAATTTTTAATGTTCCGGTATACGTTCCGCCCGTTCCCGACCGCCTGCACGATAGTAGCAAAGTTATCATCTGTTAATATCATCGCCGCTGCGTCCTTAGAAACCTCCGTCCCCGTAATGCCCATTGCAATACCGATGTCCGCCTGTTTCAGCGCGGGTGCATCGTTCACGCCGTCGCCCGTCATTGCCGCAATATGCCCGTTTTCCTGCCATGCCCGCACAATGCGGATTTTATGCTCCGGCGAAACGCGAGCATAAACAGAAATCTCCTCCACCTGCTCCCGCAATTCTTCATCACTCATGCGCTCCAGCTCCGCCCCCTCAAGAGCCCTGCCGCCTTCCCGCAGTATGCCGATCTGCCGGGCGATTGCCGAAGCCGTTACCTTATGGTCGCCCGTTATCATCACCGGACGGATACCGGCGCGTACACAGTCCGCCACAGCCGCCGCTGATTCCTCCCTCGGCGGGTCCATCATGGCTATCAGCCCAAGGAACGTTAAAACGTTTTCCGCCTCCAAAGAAAGCGCGCCGCCGTTCCATTCCCTTTCCGCAAACGCCAGCACGCGCAGCCCCTGTGAAGAAAACGCGCTGTTCTGCCGCTGTATTTCCTCCCGCAAAGCGTCCGTCATTTCGACCGTCCCTGCTTCTGTTTTTATCCTTACGCACCGCCCCAGCAGCACATCTGGCGCGCCCTTTGTCAAAAGCAGCGCCCTCCCGCCGATTTCATGCAGGGTAGACATCAATTTTCTGTCGGAATCAAAAGGCAGTTCCCCCATCCTCGGGTGCGTCCTGCGGAGTGCTTCCTCATTTCCTCCACTTTGGCGGCAGAATGTCAGCAGGGCGGTTTCCGTTGGGTCGCCGATCTGTGTTTCGCCGCGCAGTGAACCGTCGTTGCAGAGCGCGCCTGCCGTTATCACCTCCCGCAGGATACCGGAATCCGCCGTTCCCGCTTCGCCCGCGTCCCATTCGCGCCCGTCCGCAAAGGCTTTCTGCACCGTCATGCGGTTCTGCGTCAACGTGCCTGTTTTATCGGAACAAATCACAGAAACACAGCCCAGGCTTTCCACAGCCCGCAGGTTTTTGATGATAGCGTTTTCCTTCGCCATTTTCTGCGTGCCAATTGCCAGCCCGATTGTCACAATGGAGCTGAGGGCCTCCGGAATTGCCGCCACTGCCAGCGCAACGGCAAACATCAGCGCGCCGCCAATGCCCATGCCCCGCCATACGCCCAGCGCGAACACCACCGCACAGACCGCCAGGATGATTATGGAAAGTTTTTTTGAAAAATCGTCCAGACTGCGTTGAAGAGGCGTTGCCTTTTCCTGCGCGGATTCCATTAAATGTGCGATTTTTCCCATTTCCGTATCCATGCCTGTTGCTGTGACAAGCACAACGGCGCGCCCATAGGAAACCAGAGAGCCGCTGTAAACCATATTCAGCCTGTCCCCCAGAGGCAGTTCCTCCTCCGGAATCTCCCCGTCTTTTTTATTGACGTTTTCCGATTCGCCTGTCAGCGCGCTTTCATTGACCTGTAAAGAATGGTTTTCCAGTATCCGCCCGTCCGCCGCGGCAACGTCCCCTGCCTCCAGCAGGAGAATATCCCCCGGCACAAGCATTGCGGCAGGGATTTCAAGTCTTTCCCCATCCCGCATGACTCTTGCGTGCGGCGCGGACATTGCTTTCAGGCTGTCCAGAGATTTCTGCGCCTTGAAATGCTGCACCGTACCCAGTATGGCGTTCAGTATCAGCACCGCGATGATGACAACCGTGCCTTCCCAGCCGCCCGTTACGGCAGAAATCACAGCCGCCGCAATCAGTATCACGACAAGCAAATCCGCGAACTGCTCCGCAAATACCCGCAGAAGCCCTTTCCGCTTCCCTTCCTTCAGCCTGTTTTCGCCGTATTTTTCCAGCCGTGCCGCCGCTTCACCGCCGCCCAGCCCCTGCCCGCCGCTTTCCAGCAGGGCAAAAAGTTCTTCTTTTTTCTTTGTCCAAAGTTTTTCCATTTTTTCTCCTCCTTCTTCTGTGCAACGAAAAAAGACTTTCATTGCACAAAAATAATATTGTGCAATAAAAGTCTTGCTTTCCTCAAACAGCCAAAAGGCTTTTGAAGGGCGGCATCCGGGCAAAAGCCGTGATGACGAACGCCGGAAACGCGAACCGCGCCAAGCTACTCCCTTTTATTGATATAGAGTATAGCACACTGTTCCGGGATAAGCAAGAAAAATTTTCTTTTTCTTTACAGTGTGCCTTTTCGGGCGCAAAATCATACGGCCTTCCGGAAGTTTCCCGTTTCCGTTCCATATAACGCATTATTCTGCTGTGTAAAAATAAAGAGCACTGTTTTTCAGGGATTTCTGTACATCTATAATTCTCTGGTTGAAGCTGCCTTTCCAGTGCAGCTTGCTGTCCTTCAAATCCTCCATAAATTTCCCGTCCACCAGAACGTCAATATGCGCCATTATCGGCAGTGCGCTGATTTCCTCCCAGCGGTAGCCCGTATAAAGCCAGATATCCTTTTCCGGAAAGAGCCGTTTCGTCTTTTCCGCCAGCCGTTCCACTTCCGCGCGGCTGGCAGGAAAAAGCGGGTCGCCGCCGCTGAACGTCAGCCCGCTGATATAATCCTTTCCCAGCTTCGCAAAAAGCTCCGTTTCAGCGGCTTCGTCAAACAGCAGCCCCCCCTCCGGGTCCCATGTCACAGGGTTCTGACAGCCTTTGCACTGGTGCCCGCAGCCCGCCGTCCAGAGTACCGTCCGCAGCCCTTCGCCATTGAGCATATCGTCCGTTGTAATATTATGGTACCGCATCACATACTTTTCCTTTCCGCAATCTCCGCCATTTTTGCGTCATTCAGCCGCGTATCGCCCTTCACCCGTGAATACGAAAGATAGCCGTTCATGCGCTCGATTTTCGTCAGGTTTTTGCTCCCGCATTTCGGGCAGACGTCCATTTCCAGCTCCTGATGCCCGCAGTCATCGCAGTAGGCAAGGGAAAGGTTCACACCTTCGTAAAAGCCCATCTTCATCGCCCGACGCACCAGCGTGCGTATCGCGTCCAAATTATAATCTATCGGGTATTTGACATACTGTATTTTTCCGCCGTTGGATAAATCCCAGAAGCGTTTTTCCAAATCCTGTTTTTCAATCGGTGAAATATCCTCCGTCACATGGCAGTGAAAGCTGTTGCTGACATACGGTCGGTCAGAAACATTCTCCACAATGCCATATTTTTTGCGGAACTGCGTCACCTGCAAACCGCAGAGGCTTTCGGCGGGCGTGCCGTAAATGGCATAAAGGTTGCCATCCGCCTGCTTGTATTCGTTTATTTTATCATTGATGTGCTGCAATGTGTCAATGGCAAACTGCCCGTCCTCCACAAGCGATTTTCCATTGTGCAGCTCCTGCAATTCATTCAGCGCAGTAATGCCGAAAGAAGCCGTTGCCGCTTTCAGCAGGGGCTTGATTTTGTCATGTATCCCCAGATGCCCGCCGTAAAAACCACCCTCGCAGTAAGCCAGCGGGTTTGTAGACGCGCGCATCTCCCCCAAATAGGCATAGGTACGGATATGCAGCTGCCGTATCAGTTCCAGATAATAGTCCAGAACCTCATAAAACGGCCGGCTCTCCTGTTTTGCCCTCGCGTAAATCATCGGCAAATGCAGGCTGACAACGCCAATATTGAAACGCCCAACAAATACGGGCTTGTCCGCCGCGTCAGCCGGCTCCATGCCGCCCCGCTCAAACCACGGCGAAAGGAACGCCCTGCACCCCATGGGGCTGACAACCGCGCCATATTTCTGGTACATCTCTGCTACATAGCCTTCGCCCGAAAGAGAAAGCCAGTCGGGATACATCGTTTTGGAGGAACAGAGAATCCCCGCCTCAAAAACGTCCTCCAGCTCCCCGCCGGGGCCATGCAGCTTTTCGTCGTATAAAAACACCAGCTTCGGAAAAAGCACAGGCTTTTTGCAGTTCTTTTTCCCCTGCCCTTTCCGGCGGACCTCCAGCATAAGCGTTGCCGCCATTTTCGCAAACTTCCCCGTACCAATGCCGAACGTCATTGTAATAAACGGATAATCGCCCCTGCTGGATGCAACGGTGTTGAATTTATATTCCCAGCCCTGGAAGCCCTGTTCAAAGTCCTTGCGTATATCTTTAATGGCCTCCCTGTCCGCCGCTTTCGGCGTCAGGCCGAGGTCAATATAGCGGCGGTAAAACTTTTCATAGCTGCGCTCCGCAAACGGTTCCAAAAGCTGGTCAACAGAAGGCACCGTAAACCCGCCGTACTGCTGGCTTGCCGCCGAAAGCACGATATCCCCGATAACATCGAACGCCACTTCCAGCGTTTTAGGCTCATTGTACCAGAGGTTGCCCATCTCAAAGCCGCCCGTCAGTACAGATTTCACGTCAAACAAACAGCAGTTCATGGTATCCCGCCGCGCAGACATATCGTGAATATAGAGGTACCCGTCCCTGCACGCCTGCAATTCCTCCGTCGTCATGAAGAATTTCTGGTAAAGCTCTTTGTTCAGCTGGTTAAACACAAGGCTGCGTTTCGTAGAAACGAGCGCGCTGTCGGTATTGCTGTTTTCCTTATCCCCAATATACATGATAGACTGGCTTTTTTTGTAAACCTCGTCCAGCATCCTGACAAAATCCTGCTTATAATTGCGGTAATCGCGGTAACTTTTCGCAACCTCCGGCTTCACCTGCTCCAACGCGCCCTCCACGATGTTGTGCATCTCGGCAATGGGGATGCCCTCCTTGCCTAATGAACGCGCCTTTTCTTCTACGAACCGGCAGATGAAATCCAGCTCCTCCGGCGTAAATTTGACCAGTGCGCGGTAAGCGGATTTATTGACCGCGACCACAACTTTCTGCACATTCCACGCCTCATGGGTATTGTCCTTTTTAATTACATACATGGTGTTCCCTCCTGCCAGAAAAATGGAATCCCGCCGCGCGGGATTCAATGTTCTTATATCTTACCACATCTTGTATGAAAAGGCAACAAGAATCCATATATAGTATAAGACAAGAAATTCCAAATGAAAACAGCCTCAGCATTTTGAGCATTGCAAAGGCTGTTTTTCAGGGGACAGCGGGCATTACCCAAGCTGTGCCTTATAGGTATTATAAATATCGGAGGAAGTGCCTTCCATCATCATAGTATATTCGCCCCAGGCGATATCATATGCATAAGCCGCATTCATCAGCGCAAGCTCCGTCTGTTCATACTGCAGCTGCAAAGCCTGCAATTCCACAGGGGAAACAATGCCCAGCTTTGCCGAAGCCTGCTGGTGTTCCCATTCTGTTTTTGCCTTTTTCAATGTGTCTTTCTGGTTCTGGTAAGCCGCCGCCGCCGCATTAATGGCATCAAGTTTCTTTTTCAGGTCGTTGGCGATAGAGGCTTTTTCATCTTCCATTGCAACGTCCGCGATATCCATATCCAGCTCACTTGCGCGAATCTGCCCGTCATACAGAGAATTATTATTTGTTTTTTCCTCCGCCTGCTGTTTATCACGCCGGAGGGTTTTCAGCTTATAGCTTTTGTCTGCTGCCTGTTTCAAAAGTTCTTCACTGTATTCCGGTGCGGTTTCAATATCCCGCGTAAATTCAGGCGGCGTAATGACGAGCGTTTCGTCCAGATCGCGCCCCATCAGGTCGTTCAGCTGGCGTTTCAGAAGCGTCAGGCCGTCAGCCGCATCCTGTAAATCCTTTGCACCCTGCGCAACCTCCAGTTTTTTCCCTTCGAGGTCAACATTTGTGCTGAACCCCAATTCCGCCTTTTTCCCTTCAATTTCACAGACACGCTCCAAAAGCTCCTGTTTTTCCGCAAGCAGGGCAATACCCGCTTCTACCTGCACCGTTTTCGTAACAAGCAGCTGCGTTACAAGCTGGGATTCCTCTTTCCAGTCCTGCTGTGTCTGTTTCAGATCCAGGCGCGTATTTTTCAGGCCGGTCTGCTGGTCTTCAAGGGTATCCCTCTGCTGTTCCGCAATGGTGTCTACCATAGTTTCCATCGCGCCCGCTGTGCGGGATGCGGCGGAAAGCAGCCCGCTCTCAATCTGCGCAAGGCCGCCAAAGGCATTGCCTAATCCTTCACCCAAGGCTTCCCCTGGCTTGCCCAAAACTCCGCCCAGCTGCGACCCGAGCTGTCCTGTTTTATCTGTAATTTGCCCTAACGCACTTTGCCCCTGTCCGGAAGCATTACTCGCGTCCCTTCTGGAATGCGCCGCGTCATTCTGCATATCGGTCAAATCCGTCAGCCCATCGTCAACGGCGCGCAGGCCAGCCTCCACCTTTTTGAAATTCAGTTCCAGCGTTTTATTCAGGCGGTTGCTCCGCTGAACCTCTTTCTGGATTTCTTCCAGCGTCATCGGCTCATCAGGGGCCTTTTCCGGCTGTACGACAACATTTTTGCTTTGCGCGGCATATGCCGGCACCGTCATGCCGGCTGTCATTGCGCCCGCAAGAAGCAGTGCGCACATCTTTTTATACCGTTTCACATTCATATCGTTCCCCTCCTGTGTTCAAAGTTCTGCGGCAGCAGGCTCTCCCTGTTCCGCGGCAGTCGCGGATTCAGTTCCAAGGGATTCTCCCGTCTGCACATACTGTTTTTTCTTTTCATAATGCGCCATTTTCAGATGCCATATGACAATGCTTAAAAGCAGGCAGGCAGCGCTGATTCCGCCCAAAACTGCCATTTCCTGCCCAATGGCTTCAAACCCGCAGCCTGTCAGCGCAACATTGCGGTAGCCAATGACAAAATGCGTCAGCGGGAACACCTGCGCCAATCCCTGATACAGTTCCGGCAGGGCCATCGTCGGCCATGTGTACCCGCTCAGCACGAGGGAGGGCGAAGTAAACACAAGGGAGAGCGACGTCGCCAGCACCGGGTTGGGCATAATGGCGGAAAAAAACTGCCCCATCGCCACGACTGCCAGCAGGAACAGTGTACTGTATGCCAGCCAGACCGTCATTTCCCCGCGCATGGGGATACCATAAACGCGGTAAATAACAAACGAACACGCCGCCCACGCCACAAGGGAGATGAACAGGTATACAACCGTTTTTACAAGCACCTGTATGATACTGCTTTTCGTAATGGCGCGGATTTCGTCCAGATGCCCGCTTGTTTTTTCTCTTGCCAGTGAAATTGCCGCAAAATAAACAAGCGTTTGCTGTATCGTTGCCGCGACAAAGCCAAATGTCAGGAAATAGCTGAAGTTATTCGTAGGATTATACCACTGGCGGGTATAAAAGCCAACGGGGTTCATTGCCGCAAGCGCGTCCTGCACGGTATCGCCCTTTGCAACAAGGCTTTTAACAGCCATCTGCGTTGAAACCGTTCCCAGAACCTCCGAGCCTTTGAGGTTGATGGTACTGCCGTAGCCCATATTGACGGCGTTAGAGCCGAGCAGGACTTCCGCCTGCTGTCCCTGCTGGAGTTTCTTTGTAAAATCGGATGGGAATATCAGGCAGCCGACGATCTCCCCGTCCTTCATGGCTTCGCTGATTTCCTCCTCGTTGTTATAGTAGCCCACGATGTCAAAATACGGCGACTGCCGGAAGGCTTCAACAACTTCCCGCGTCTGTTTGCTGTAACTGTAATCCACAACGCCCATTTTCAGGTTTTCAAAATATCCCTGCGAATAACTTTCGCCGCAGAGAAACGTAACAAAAAGCGGAACCAGCACCATCAGAATCAGCGTGCGGGGGCGTTTCAGCAGATACTTCCATTCCCGCAGGAAAAGTTTTGCGATTGCTTTCATGCCTCTGCCGCCTCCTTCCGTTCTGCCCGCAGCATTTTCCATGCAAACGCCGCCGCGCTCAAAAGCATCGCCGCAATGCCGAGCAGTATGAGCATATCCCTGCTGTGCGCCAGCGCCGTCCGCTCAAAGCCGCTGCCCATCAGCACGATTTCCCGCAGAGGATTCAAAAAGTGCGTGGAGGGCAGGATCTGTGCCGCCTGCACCAGATAACCGGGCATTTCGCTGTGCGGCCATGAAAAACCGGACAGGATAAAAAACGGGTAGGTCAGCGCCATCAGCCATTGTATGGCGTGGAGCACGTTCCGGCTTAATATGCCGAGGAGCGCGCCAAAGCCCAGCAGGCAGAATATAAACGCGCCGCAGAGCAGCAACAGGTCTGCCCTGCTCCCGCGCATGGGGAAACCGAACAGCCGCATAACAACGTCAATATTCAGCACAAGCAGGGCAAAGCCCGCCGCGCCGTAAAAAAACATTTTATTGATAAAATGGATCATACATTCCCTGCGGGCCATACTGCCCGCCAATATGCCGCCGTTTTCCTTTTCCTCTGCAAACGCGCTTGCAATCGTCATTAAAAACAGCTGATGGAACACCAGCCCCGAAAGTCCCAGCCCCAGATACGTCAGGTAGCTGAACTGCGGGTTGAACCATGGGCGCAGTATGCTGGAAACGGGCATAACCTTTGCCGTGCCTTCCGCAATGCTGCTGCCGGCTGCAACATAGCTTTTGACTGCAACCTGAGTAGATACTGTCTTGACAACCTGCATCACAGAAACAACCGCGCTGTTGCCGACGATATTGTTCGCGCTGTTTACGCCGACAAGCACCTCCGCCTGCTGTCCCAGCTGCAAATTCCTTGTATAATTTTCAGGAATTACAATGATTCCCTGTACTTCCCCTGCTTCCAGCATACGTTTGGCTTCTTCCTGGCTTTGGAGCACAGCGGTCACATCGAAGCGGTCGGATTCGTCAAACGCCCGCAGAAGCGCGCGGGTCTGTGCAGTGGAGGAGGTTTCTACCGCCGCCAACGGGATATGATTGACAACGCCGTTGCTGAACGCGCCGCAGACCACGATATTCAGCGCGAGCGGCGCAATCAGGAACATGAACAGCATACGTTTATCCTTCCAGAGCAGTAACAGCTCCCGCAAAAAGCCTTTGAAAAAAGTTTTCACCATTACTCGTCACCTATTTCGATTATCTCAATGATCTCGTCTGCGCCCTCCGTATTCTGCGGGGCGTCGCCATTTTCATTCACAGTTTCATTTTCCGGTTCTGTGCTTTCCGCGTCCTCCGGTGCGGCGGCTGTGGCTTCGTCAAGATTCACGCTGACAAGCATACCGGGGTAGAGCATAACATCGTCTTCATCAGAAAGCCTGATTTTCACTTCATATGTCATAATATCCTGGTCGTTCAGCTCATTGGTGGATTTCTTGATAGCGAAATCCGGGTTTTTGCTGACATTGACAATCTTGCCATGAAAAACAGTATCGGGATACGCCTTGCTGGTCAGCGGTAATTCCTGCCCGATCTGTAGTTTGCCGATTTCGTATTCGTCCACATTCGCCAGTATCCAGCGGTCGCTGTAATCCGTAAGCGTAACGATAGTGGTTCCTGTGCCGATAAGTTCGCCAACGGATGAGGAAACCATCGTCACTGTGCCATTGCAGGGGGCATACTGCGCGGTCTGGTCCAGGTTCAGGTTGACTTCGGAAAGCACGCCCTGTGCGGCCTGATACTGCCCCTGTGCGGCCTGATACTGCCCTGTTGCCGCCTGTACGTCCAGCTTCGCCGCCTCAAGCTGCGTTGTCAGCTTATCCATGGTATCCTGCGCAACAGCCTCCATTTCGTAAAGCTCCTGATATTTTCCGTATTCTTCCTCCAGCAGGTCAACATTTGCCTGCGCTTTATCGACAAGGGCCTTTGCGGCTTCGACTGCGGAGGCCGCCGCAGTGACGGTTGCCGCCGCCTGCGTGTGTTTCACTTCCACATCTCGCCGGTCCGTAGCAAACAGCAAATCCCCTGCCGCAACCTCCTGCCCTTCCTCAATGGGGATATCCGTCAGGTAGCCGGGGATTTTTGCGCGGATATAAACCTCCTTACATTCCACTGTGCCGGTAACCAGCTTAGGCTGGGGCGCGGCGGCAGTATCTCCGCTTTCCTGAGATGTGCAGCCGCTGAAAGCAACACAGCCAGCGGCGATACATGCCAAAAACATTCTTTTTCCTTTATTCATTGCTTTCTACTCCTTCTCCAAAAAGATTATAAAGACCTTGGGGACGCTGTCCCCAACCCCCTGCAAACCCTTTGAAAAGGGTTTGATCCCAAACTTTATTTTGCAGCCACGCATCTGCGCGTCTGCGGTGTAATACCTGTGTTATTCAATTAAACTGCGGCTGGCAGTCCCAGGGTTTTCCTATCCTTCAACCAGCATCTGTAAAATCGGGCGGGTCAGCCGTTCGGCAAGCATCATCATTTCCTCGCGGGAAAGCGGCATGCCCTCCTCCAGCCACTGCTTCACCATGCCCATCGCACCATAGGCGATAAACTGGTGGATATATTCCGCTTCAGGGGATTCCGGATTTACGCCCCGTTCCTGCCGCACTTTCCTGCCTTTCTGCTTCATAATCTCCGTAAGTTTCCCCGCAAGACGGTCGCTTCGGGACTGAAGAAGCAGGCAGCGGCAGAGCTTCGGGTTTTCTACTATATAATCGCAGATATGGCCGATAAGCGGGTATTCCCACGCCTCCCCCTGCCGAATCTCCAATTTATCCAGCATCTGCGCGAATTTTTCCACAACCTCATTTTCCATCTCGTCCAGCAGGGCGAACACGTTGGTATAATGCAGGTAAAAAGTCGCACGGTTCAAATCAGCCTTTGCAGTCACATCCTTCGCTGTAATCTCGCTGAACGGTTTTTCGTCCATCAGTTCCATCAGCGCACTTCGCATCAGGTTTTTCGTCCGTTTGACACGGCGGTCCTGTTTTTCAGCTATCATTCCGTTCCCTCCTTTCCAAGTGCTTTTCTGGAAAACATTATAACACTGCCTCAAAAAATAATCAACAATTTTCGTTAAATATAAATAATTTGTTTAATTGACGAATGAGAACGGCAAAAAGCGGCAAAAAACAGGCATTTTCACCAGATATTTCCTTTTTATGTACAAAGCTATGGATTACAAAAAAATAAGGGCGGGCAAAAGCCTGTCCTTATTGGGCAAACATTCAGGGTTTCAGCAGGGCGGCGCAGTGCATTTCGAGGGCATGGGCGCGTTCCATCAAATCCTCCAGCAGCTGCCGGTCCGCCACGGCATAGGGGCGGCGGATATCCGACAGCCCAAGGAGGTAATCAGCGGAAGCGTTGAGGGCTTCGCAGAGGCGCACAAAATCGCTGATTGAGGGTTCGTTGCGCCCGCTTTCGTAATTGGCGATGGCGGTATAGCCGTAATCCAGACGGGCGGCAAGTTTTTCCTGCGTGAGGTGGTTCGCGATGCGCGTTTCTTTCAGCCTTTGTGCAAAGATGGATTTCATAATTCGCCTCCTGATTTGAGTTTATAGAAAGAAATTCTTATCTAACATGTTATAAATCTCTCCATTTTGGTACAGAAATATCCCTTGAATTGATTCTTGACATTCAACGCGTGTCAATTCTGTTTCTACATTAGCATATAGTAAACAAAAAGGCAATCCTGTTTTGCGATATGTTGCAGGGTTAACGCCGATATTTCGCGCAATGGAGAGAAACGAAATGTATAAAAACAGAAGCCCAGAGGGAAAAAATAATATTTGCGGCAAAAAGGTTGCGGAATACCGTAAGAAAATGCCGGAGAAAACTTCCCAGAAAAAGCTGGCAGACCTGCTTCAGCTGGCTGGGCTGGATTTAGATAAAAATGCCGTGCAGAGGATTGAGAGCGGACAGAGATTCGTAACTGATATTGAGCTTCGGACACTGGCGCATGTGCTGAACGTGAGTTATGAAACACTGCTTGAGGACTGAAACTGTTCTGCGCAGGGCGGAAATCTGGAAATCCGTAATATATTACGGGTCGAACGGGACTAAAAACGTCCCACATAATCCGTAATATAATACGGATTTTATGGGACAAAAAATAGCCCATAAAGAGCCGGCTGTTGGAATCCGTAATTTATTACGGATTTTTTTAGTTTCAATTTCCCTTCGGGGAGGTACTTTTGTTGCAAAAGTACCCAAAACTGGGGGGATTTCCGGATATCCCCCCAAGCCCCCCTCAACGGTCGGGGGATAAATTATCCCCCGAACCCCCCTCAAAAAACAGAGCCTTTTCTGCAAAAAGTCTCATTTTTTGAGGTAACTTGGCTATATCAAAGTAAATACAATTATATATTTTTTCGCCTAAAAACCTTTTGCCTGCCAAACACCATTTTGCCCGAACGGGCTTTGTCGACGCAAAGCGGCGACGTGAGGAGGGGATTGGCAAGGGGAACGCAGTGCCCCTTGTCTCGTCTGGAGGGGGCGTGGGGGAACCATTTCGAAACGGTTCCCCCACGTTTTGGGCACTATAATAGCGGCGTAGCCGCTGTTGCAGTCGGCGAAGCCGACCACACTTGCGCCAAAAGTGCCTCCCCGAAGGGATAATTGCGTTTCGCGAAAACCACCTTTGAAAATCCTATCTAAAAACAATCTCTCCCCCCCAATTTCATTTTACAAATCATTGAAATACTTGGGAACCATTCCGAAACGGCTCCCCCACGTTTTGGGCACTATAATAGCGGCGTAGCCGCTGTTGCAGTCGGCGAAGCCGACCACACTTGCGCCAAAAGTGCCTCCCCGAAGGGATAATTGCGTTTCGCGAAAACCACCTTTGAAAATCCCACCTAAAAATAACCCGCCAAACCTCCAAAAGGCCGCCACAAAGCGGTGCTAGGGGGAATTGTATCTCGCAAAACCATCTCTTAAATATTCCCCCCATTATCATATCATGCCTTTTGGCAGAAAATAAAAAAACGCCCCGCCGCTGCCCTTTCAGACAGCGGCCGGAGCGGCTCCTTTTACATATTTATTTATTGATAGCGTCTTTCAGTTTCTTGCCGGCTTTGAAGCGGGGAGCTTTAGAAGCAGGAATCGGCATAGCCGCGCCTGTCTGAGGGTTTCTGCCCTCTCTTGCCGCACGCTCGGAAACATCGAATGTCCCAAAGCCTACCAGCTGCACCTTGCCGTTGTTCATCAGTTCTTCTGTTACTACATCTTCAAAAGCCGTCAGGGCTTTTTCTGCATCTTTTTTGCTCAGTTCAGCTTTTTCGGCGATTGCCGCTACTAAGTCAGATTTGTTCATTTTTGTTTTCCTCCTTTAATGAATTATGATGCTTCACTGTTTCGGACGCAGCTCATGTTTTGCCTTGTCCCAGAGCAAATCCATTTCTTCCAGAGTCATTTGGGAAAGCTGCTTTCCCTCCGAAAGGGCTGAATTCTCAACATACTCAAATCTATTTATAAACTTTTTAATAGCTTTTGTCAAGGCAAACTCAGGATTTATTTTCAAAAAACGGGAGATATTTACCAGTGCAAAGAGCAAATCGCCAAATTCTTCCTCTTCCGTACCGTTTCGCAGGCGGACAGCCTCCTCAAGCTCCCGGCATTCCTCGAAAACCTTTTCCATCGCGCCGCCGCTTTCGTAGAAATCAAAACCCACATCTGCCGCCTTTTTCTGCACTTTTTTTGCACGCAGAAGGGCGGGAAGCGCATCAGGGACGTTCCGCATGGCTTCCGTCTGGCTGGAAAGGTGCTTTTCCTTCTTCTTGAGCGCTTCCCAGTTAACGAGAACCTCCTCCGGCGTTTCGGCGGTAACGCCTGTACTGAATACGTGAGGATGGCGGTAAATCATTTTCTCGCATACGCCCTTGAGCACGTCGTCGAGCGTGTAGCCGCCTTTTTCGGCTTCAATCTGCGCATGGAACACCACTTGCAGGAGGACGTCGCCCGTTTCTTCACAGAGGTTCGCCATGTCGCCCCTGTCGATTGCGTCAGCCGCTTCATAGGCTTCTTCAAGCATGGCTTCGCGCAGGGTTTCATGCGTCTGCTCCCTGTCCCATGGGCAGCCGCCCTCCGCCCGCAGCGTCCTTATGATTTCCGCCAGGTCTTCCAGCGTATATTTTTCTTTCATGCAATGGCCTCCTTTTATGCCGACGTGAAACGCCCCAACTATATTCGGGACAAAAAACGTCCCGTTTCTTGTTTGATTTCGATAAACATTTTGGAATACGCCGCCGGAAAAACGGCGTTTTTCACCTTGTTCCCTGTTACGCTTTTGTGTTATGATGGAACACAGCAAGGGAAAGAATAAAGATCTGAAAATCTTGAAGACTTTGTTTCCAAGGTCTTTCCCCAAACAATATTATCAGAAAAGCAGACGGAAAAAAAGCCTTTTTTCCGCCGCGATTCCAGCTTTTCGCATGAGAAAGGAAGAACAGCTATGTTTCGTATCGTGAATAAAAAAGAACTCAACAGCACGGTTACGCTCCTGGAGATTGAAGCCCCCTTCGTGGCACGCAAGGCACAGGCAGGGCAGTTTATCATTTTCCGCGTGGACGAGATGAGCGAACGCGTCCCCCTGACTATCGCGGATTATGACAGAGAGAAAGGGACAGTGACCATTATTTTCCAGAAAGTCGGCCTTTCTACGAAGCTGCTGGGCGCGAAGGAAATCGGCGACAGTATACAGGATTTTGTCGGCCCTCTGGGTGTGGCAACGGAATACGAAGGAATGAAAAAAGTGGCGGTTGTCGGCGGCGGTGTTGGCTGTGCCATCGCGTACCCGCAGGCGAAAGCGCTGCACGCGCGGGGTGTCGAGGTGGACGTTATTGCAGGCTTCCGCAGCAAGGACATCGTCATTCTGGAAGACGAAATGAAAGCCGTTTCCAGTAATTTCCACCTAATGACAGACGACGGCACACAGGGCGAAAAGGGCTTTGTAACGGATAAGCTGAAGGCGCTGATTGAAGGCGGCGCGGGCTATGATACGGTAATAGCCATCGGGCCGATCCCCATGATGAAGTTTGTGAGCCTGACGACAAAACCGTACGGAATCAAGACAATCGTCAGTCTGAACCCGATTATGATTGACGGGACGGGTATGTGCGGCGGATGCCGCGTAACCGTTGGTGGAAAAATCAAGTTCGCGTGTGTAGACGGCCCCGACTTTGACGGACATGAAGTTGATTTTGACGAGCTGATGAACCGGAATTCAGTATACAAGGCGCGCGAAGCGGAGCTTGCAGAAACGCACATCTGCCGCATGGAGAAGCTGGCGCAGGAGTTGATATAAAAGAGAAAGACCTTGGAGGCTCTGCCTCCAAACCTCCGCAAGGGACGCTGTCCCTTGACCCGCTTGCCGCAAAGCTGCGTTTTGCGGAGAGAGTTTCGGGTGAGCGATTCCGCCACATGAAGAAACCGGCTTGAATTTTGATATGAAAGAAAAAGACCGCGGGGCTCTGCCCCACACCTCCGCAAGGGACGCTGTCCCTTGACCCGCTTGCCGCAAAGCTGCGTTTTGCG
>ERZ777306.471-NODE-471-length-81141-cov-6.609008_pt1 | contig 81141 bp, 68 predicted proteins | sample MGYA00374966_ERZ777306 | MGnify/ENA primary metagenome ERZ777306 (study PRJEB29329, sample SAMN06343882) | mouse gut metagenome | isolation source: Mouse cecum | place: Austria: Vienna | collected 2014-11-15 ...
CCCCTTTATATACGATACAACCAAAAAGGAAACGAGTTGCCGATCCATCCACACTCAGTTTGCATGTGCCCGTTTCCGTCTGGTGCAGATAGCTCCCGCTGATATTCACCAGGTCTGTCTCATCCAGCATCCTGCTCATGATATAATCACTGTTCGTAATTACTGAGATTTCCAAATCCTCCCATATGGAAGATCCTTCCCAAATCTCAGAATAATTCTGTATCAGCCGGTGGCCCTTCAATTCCTCTAAAGTAACGATTTGCCCTTCCTGTTTAGACAGGGTACTCTTTTTTCCTGGATATAGCTCCATCGTCTCCCCGTACAGCTCAATAAAAGCCAATTTATTTCCCGCCAGTTCCTCGCAAAAAATTCTTTTCTGATCCTCTGGCACATACACGAACCCAATATCATCCAGATGCTTCGCCATCCGCTCCATGACCGTTCGTACATCTGCCGCATAAATCTGAAAATGATATTTCTTCCGGTCATTCACACGATAAAACTCTACGATCTGATCTGCCAGCCAGTAACTCGGATTCATGGAAATACGCAGCCATTTTGTAATACCAGAACGTGGAAAAGATTCCAGCATATCCATATCATTTACAATCTTATGTGCATAGGAATAGATATGCTTTCCCTCCTCCGTCAGCGCAATCCCTCTCGGAAGCCGTTCAAACAGGCCGACTCCCAGATCTGTTTCCAGTCCTTTTATTGTCTTGCTCACGGCGGACTGCGTTGTGTAAAGCCGTCTGGCTGCCTGACTGATCGAGCCCGCCTGCACACAGGCGACAAAATATTTTAACTGTTTAATATCCATCGTTCCATATCCGCCTTTCTCTCACTGCCAAATCATAGCGCAGCAAACGAAATCCTGCAAGCCTCCCATGGGGATATACCAGGACATTTTCATAGCTATTCTTTTTTTGCATAGATTCCTGTCTTTATTTCATATTGTGATATCCCCCGGGGAGGCTTGTTTTCTTCAGCTCTTCTGAATAAAATAATAACCGTGCATAATACCTCCACCAAAAATGCACGTAAGATTAACGAAACTCCCATTATAAAAAGAGCTGCTGTAAACTATGTAAGAAAAGAATATTGACCATATCATATTCTTAATCTTACATTTTACAGCAGCTTCTTTTATGCTTTTCTCTTAAATTTAATCAAAATTTCTTATTATTCTGCATCCGTCGGGAATCCAAAATAATCTGTCGTATATTCTTCCATCAACTGTTCCAGCTCACTCAGCTCTTCCTCATGAACAGCAATGCCTGCTCCGAAGTCGATATACCCCATGCCTTCGTCAGCTACCGGCCACTCGGCCAGTCCTTCGCCGTTCGGATCTCCGGTCTTAATGAAGTTAGACCAGTACTGATTCATCTTCTTGGCCAGCTCATAATCCCAGTCTCTCCACTGTCTCACTTCCGGCACGCCTTCACGGATGGAATTGAACGCATACCACATCTCACTGGTATGCCATGCCCACTGATTTGCAGCGCCTCTGTCCGTACCAAGATCTGTAATGCTCTCCGGCGTTACCTGGCTGAACAGATAATTGTAATTCTTGGTAGCTCCATTTGTTCTCTTTGCGATCATCTTTCCAAAAATTCTGTTTACCATCAGGCTTCTGCTCATATTCGTTCCGAGACCGTAAGTTCCAAGCTGACGGCTGGTAATACCTGCAGAAGCGTCAGATACTTTAACCAGATTTTCAAAATCATAGTCGTTATACAGATCGCCCAGTACTTCCTTATACTGCGCATAGAAATCCTCTGCATTTGTCACCTGCGGATAACTTCCTTCTCCCATATTGGTTCCGGAAAGAATCGCCACGTCATCAAACGCTCCTGCATCCACGGCGTCCTTCAGGCTCGCATACGTTACATACAGCCCGTCCTGATTCATACTGCCAGGATAAAATTTACTTCCGCTGTTCACCAGCTCAGCAGCATCAATACTTCTGAGTTCTTCCAGGGATATCGCTCTGTCCAAACCAAGATCCTCAAGGTAAGACGCGCCGCTTTCCTCTGCCTCTTCCTGTGATTTAAACGCATTTCCGTATTTCAGGCCGCTTTCCAGGATTAATCTGCCTACCTCAACATCCATCATCGGAGACGCTTCCATACTCATCGCCTTCGTGGTGCCGCCAGACTGTCCGCCAACCGTAATATTCTCCGGGTCACCGCCAAAGCCCGCAATATTTTCTTTGATCCACTCCATGGCCTTAATCTGATCCATCAGACCATAGTTTCCGCTCTGCCCCTGTTCCTCTGAAAGCTGCGGCAAAGACAAATAACCAAATGCTCCCAGTCTCTGCTCAACGGATACAAACACAATTCCGTTCTGTGCAAAAGCCTCTCCGTTCCCCTCCGGCTCAAACGTATAACAACTGTTCAGTCCGCCGCCATGGAACCATACAAATACCGGCTTTTTCGTATCCGCATTCAAGCTGTCCCCGGTTGTCATAATATTCAGGTAAAGGCAGTCCTCGCTCATCTGCGGCACGCCGTCATAATAAATGTCTGAAAGATATGGCTCTACCTCTGCGCCGCCCAGAACCTGCATCGGGATATCTTTATACGTATCACACACAAGTACATCATCCCATGCTTCCGGATCTTCCGGCGCTTTCCAGCGAAGCTCTCCTACCGGCGGAGCCGCATAAGGAATTCCGCGAAATTCTACGATATCCTCATATCCATCCGTATGGTTGATTCCCTGTACTTTTCCATAAGCCGTATCCACGACATTTTCTGTATTTTCCGCCGCTGTTACATTCAAGCTGCCCATCAGCATCGCTGCTGCCAGTACAATCATTCTCTTTTTCATAGCACGTTCTCCTTTTTTCTCTCCTAATATTTCAGATCATTACAAAATCTTTCCCCTTCAGAAAACACCGGCACTTTTACTCCAGTACAAGCAGTGAGTACGGATTGATTGTAACATGGTTTCCATCCAGACTGCTCTGCGTATCATCTGTGCTCTGGAACAGAATCTGAGTAAACTCTCCGTAAGTTTCTGACGGAACCAGATCAAGCTCCTTGACCTCGCCAGTCAGGTTTACCAGCACCAAAGCGCTTTCGTTCTGTGTCATACGAATAAATGATACAATTCCCTGATCCTCTGTCTCATAAACGTCAATATCACCGTCTCTTAATACATCGCAGCTCTTCTTCAGGTTCATAACCTCTTTATAGTATGTATATAACGGATTCACGCCTGCTTCTGCATCTTCTACAGAAAGACCTTCTACAGCCATATCTGCTGTCCACGGCATTTTGATCGGGCCATCTGAATTCCAGGATTCTGTTGCACCCAGCTCTTCCTGAAAATACATAAATACATTTCCCGGCATTGCTGCAAGCAGAGAAGCTGCTGTACGTGCATGATCCTTATTTCCTTCTAACTGTTTCATGACACGCTGCTGATCATGATTGGAAAGGAATGGACAATCAATGAAATTACCGTCAGAAGCAGCATTACAAGTTTCATAATATGCTTTCAGGTCTTCTACAAGATTCAGATCATTGCTTGTCTTGTCTGTGAGTGCATCTTCACCTTCCACATACTGATAAGCAGTAGACTCATTTTTAGCTGCCATCAGCATCTTACTTCCAAGATTAAAATTGTAAAGGCTGTCCAGATGTCCGCCCGTAATAAACGGAATCATATGGCTGGCATCTTTGTCCCATACCTCTGCAATCAAATATGCATCCGGATGCTCTGCATGAACACCTTCACTGAATTCCTGCCAGAAAGCCATATTTTTCGCAAAAATTTCGTCGCTGTAAATATTGGAGAAGTAATCTCCGAAAATGTGACGCGCTGCATCCAGTCGGAATCCGTCAAAGCCGAGATCCAGCCAGAAATTTGCACAGTCAATAAACTCCTGACGTACTTCCGGATTATCAAAGTTCAAATCTGGCACATTGTCCTGGAAAATATCAATCCACGTATAATCAAATTCTTTTCCAAAATACGGTGAATCCTCTGCCAGCTGATCTGTGGTCCACCACACGGACTCAAATCTGCCATTTGCATTATCTCCGGAATACGTTCCGCCTGTCATCGGATACTGCTCTGTCCAACCATCCAGATTGCCATGCTCTTTTTCATAAGCATTTCTCTCTTCCTGAATTTCAAGAGCGGTCTTATCTACAAAGTTGGCATCCTTCGAAACAAAGTTGAACCAGTCAAAATATTTGTTCTTGCTTCCGTCTTCCAGAACCGGTCCCTCAAGTGCAGACTCAAACCACGGGTTGTTGTATGCACAGTGATTGATTACTAAATCCATGACAACACGGATTCCTTTTTCTTTTGCCGAAGCAAGGAAAGATTTCAGCTCCTGCATGGTTCCATAGCTAGCGTTCAGTCCATAATAATCAATCGTGCTGTAAGGGGAAGCGTTTGATTTATTAATCGGCTGAACCCATATTCCGGTAACACCGAGGTCTTCCAGATAACCGAGTTTCTTCTCTGCGCCTTTGAAATCTCCGATTCCATCTCCGTCGCTGTCAAAAAAAGTGCCTACATTCAGCTCATACCAGATTCCGCCTTCCTGAAGCTCAGCCTCCGGATACGTGCCTGCTCCCGCACAAGCCGCGCTTCCATTTCCCATAACCATAGAAAGTGTCAGCATAGCTGCCATTGATTTCTTTTTCACATTTCTTTTCATATTGCACAGACCTCCTTTTTTATTTTATACATATTTTATTATTATTGTACAATAACTACCATGGAGATTTGTCTTTGTTTTCAAGGTTTATTTTTCACTTCTCGTTCTGATTTGAAAATTGTTCTCGTTCTCTGCACCAATTGTCAGTCGGACTTCCATTTTCCTCCCATATCCCAACAAATTCATCAAATGCTTCGATTGATTCCTGCCCGAGAATGATTTTTGCATACGTCTGCTCTTCTAAAGTTTTCAATGCCTTCCACTTTGTTTCCCCTGAGCCTGCAATTCCCGCCCCCTCATTATAAACGGGATGATACTTCTGATCGGCAATCGGTCTGACTCCATTCAAAATCCCGAAAAGCCGTATAAAACTGTCCTCTTTTTCTTCTTTGTAATCCTCTATTCCAAAATGATCATACGGATATCGGTTCAGTTCTTTTAAATTATCAATATCGCTCTGCAACCTCTTATGTCTGGAATAATTAATTTCCTGCTCCGCACCTTCCATGACATTGTTCAGTACTATCCAGGTATACTCCAATTCGTTGGCAAAATCGTGCTCCCATCCGAGTGGATAAGCCTTTATGCTCGGTCCTTCCTGCCGTTCTTCTTCCCGCCAGCCATACTCCAACTGAAGCCCATAATTCAACACCTGAATAACACTTTTAGGATCCCTGCACTTTTTATGAATGACTAGGTACTGATTCACATTCGACGGCATTGTACAAATGTATTCTCCTTGCGCATCAAGTGGCGCGCCATATGCCTGCCATTCACTTTTATTGTCAATCATATCCCGCTTCAGTCGCTCTGCTGCCCACCAGGGACCAAAAAAGATTCCAACCTTCCCTTCCTCCAGTATCTCCTGTATGTTTTCACGGAAAAAGATCTCCTGATCCAATATGCCTTCCTGATATAACTCAGCCAATACCTCCAACGCCTGCCTCGCCTCTTCCTGTACTGAACCGTACACCAGTTCTCCGTCTTCGTTGGTGATCCAGTAACCAGGATATGCATGAAAGGCTGAAAAAATCGGTCCCAGCCCGAAACAGCACTTTCCTACTGCCGTAAGAGAATCCTCTATCCCCGGTCCAAGGATTCCAATTGTTCCATTGCCTCCCATCTGTTTTTCTACAAACTGCCCGCTCACCCCGATAATTTCTTCCATAGTCCGCGGTGCTTCCAGTCCCAGTTCATCCAGCCAGTCCTGACGAATCCACATTACATTGATGTTGCTCGCTATCAGATTCGGGAAAGGAATTGCCATCATTTCTCCTCCCGTTTTCACTGTCTCTATAATCTGCTCTCCTCCGCTTTCGACAAAGGCCTTCACCTGTTCGGAAACTTCCTGCTCATAAAGCGTGGTTACGGGCTGAAGCTGCCCGTACTCCAACATCTGGAGATATTGTTCCTCCTCCACCAACAGCGCGTCCGGCAGCGCATCGCATGCAATGTGCATGTCGATGTTACGGGCAAATTCTTCTTTTGAATAAATCCAGTCGTATACAATATGAATTCCCAGATCCTCACGAATCAGATCCAGAAGCTGATTGTTGCTCATGTTTTGTCCTTCAGGCAAGAACGTATTATCCTCTACCGTCAGACCCAAATGCAATTCCTTTTCTGCCTGCTCTTTTTCTGGTTCTGCCTCCATCCGGATCCAGGTCAGACCTGATCCTATAACTGCCAGGAGTAGCCCAATCCCAAGTAAATTCCCTTTTTTCATTCCTGCCTCCCGTTCTGTTTTCTGTATTCGACAGGACTGCACTGCATTTTTTCCCGGAATACACGGCTGAAATAATAAACATCCTCGTACCCGCTTTTTTCTGCAATTTCCGCCACTCCAAGTTCTGTATTTAAAAGCAGTTCTTCTGCTTTGCCAATCCTCAGTTTTGAAACAAAATCTCCAAATGTAACACCTGTATACTTTTTAAATTTCATGCTGAAACAGCTGCGGCTCATTCCGATTTCCGCTGCCACCTCCGATGCGTGAAGCGGACCAGTAAACGTGCGTTCAATCCGTCTGACCGCTTTCATCATACTCCCGAACTCGTTCTTTCCAAAATCACAGCTGCGATACTCCCCGCGCATCTGCTCTACCCATTCAAAAATTTCCTCAACAGACTGAAACCATGGAATATCCGTTTCGCGACGTTCGAGATTTTGATCCGCTTTTCCGATACATTTTACCATCAGCCGTTCCAAAATGCGCACCTCTGGATGGCAGGCCCTCGTGTAATCTAACAATTCCCCATAAAACATGGTATCAAAAACCCACCAGAGACTGTTCCACTGTTCTTTTATCTTCTCCCATGCTTTTATATCTCCGCTTTTGCCATGAACCATCCCCTGATTCCTTTCATAATACTTTTTTGCAATACGCTCCAGCAAAATTTCTCCATCCGTAAATTCAAGGGAAGCCTTTGAAATGTATTCCAGACATCCCAGCCGGACTGCGGACTGCGCATAGGAAAACTCCTCATAAAAGGTCAGCACAACAAAACGGATATCCGGTCTTTCAGCAGTGCATTGTTCCATAAATTCAATCCCGTCCATTTCCGGCATATCAATATCTACAAAAACCAGATCCGTATCGTTTTCCCGCAAAAAGCGCAACGCCTCTCTGCCGTTTTGTACATCTCCGACGACTTCCATCTGATATTTCTTCCAGGGAAGAAGTGCAATAATCCCCTGTCTCGCCAGCTTGTCATCATCTACTACCAAAACTCTGATCATCTTCTCCTCCTCCTTCATCTTTTCAAATGCCCAGCGCAACTCCACTCTAATCGCAGCAGTCCTATTTAATCTGCAGCGAAACTCCATTTGCACCGCATGTTCTATTTCATCTTCAGCTGAACTCCTTTTTCACCAAGCGGAATCAGGATACTGATTTTCGTCCCTCTGCCTTTCATACTGTTCACATTCAAAACTGCTTTTTCCCCGTAAAAAGATTCCAGCATATAACGCACATAGCGAAAACCAATCCCTGCTTTTTTTGCATTATCCGTTTCCATACCAAGTGGCTGACTGATCCGCCTGTAGTCCTCCTGGCTCAGGCCATCCCCATAATCACGCACAATAATACCTGCATATTCCCGAACCACATCTTCAAAAATCCATAATTCTAACCGCCCCCGATCCCCCAGACCATGCTGCAATGCATTTTCAAGTAACGGCTGAAGCAACATATGGATCGTCGGCACATCGAGATAGCTGCCTTCTTCTATTTGAAGCATTACTTCAAAATCATACCTTTGTTTTTGAATTTCTATATATTTTCTGGCAATCTCCACCTCCGTGCGCAGGGTACTGCTTCCGTTTTCCTTTCCCAGGTTATACGATAATATTACGGTGAGATCGTGTACAAACTCACGGATTTTTAAATTGCCATCTCTCTGCGCCATCCACTGAACAGAATACAGCGTATTCAAAACGAAATGCGGATTGATCTGATACATCAATTTTTCCAGTTCTGCCTTCTTGCGCAGCTCATACCCTCTTCGCTCCTGCTCCTGAAGTTCTCTGATATTTTGCCGCATCCGGCTGATCGTTGCCAGGATCTGGTTAAACTCTTCCATTCCTATATCTTCTTCAACCACCTCAAATTTCCCTTTTCCAGTTTCTTCTATCTCGTATTTCAGCTTTTCAATCGGCTTTCCGATCATCCGATAAACCACAAGAACAATGCTGTAAAATACCGCCAGGGTTACTGCAAAAATAAGAATACTGTGTTTCTGCCATTCCCTGCTTTCATGATTGTATACAGACAGCGGAACAGCCAAAATATAGTAAAAACCCATCCGGCTTTTTTCCATCAGCAAATAATATTCTTTCTCACGGAAGCTGTTTTCCGCCGCTTCCCCTGACCATATGAAATTCAGTTTTTCCCCTTGCGGGAACTCATCTGCTTCTGAATAGAGTACCTCCATGTTTTCGTTCAGCTGAAGCAGCCTGTAATCCTCCATTGCCAGATCATCCAGCTGCACTTCCAGGTAAATATCAAGCTCTGACTCTCCGAATTTCTGTTTTTGCTTTTCCATAGAAATCAGGTATTGCGACTGATATTTGTTTTTGTCATTTTCTATTGCAAAAAACAGATTATCCCCAACCTGCTTTAGTTCTTTCTTTTGTTCCGATACCTTTCCATAAGCGCTGCCCCCGGTGAACAGCACCTCCTTACTTGAAGCATCCTCGTAAAAAACCCGCCGGACATTCAAATTCGTGAATAAAATATTGGCCAGCTGCTCCTGAACATAATACCTCTGAAGTCGCTTCTCATAATTTTCAGACTGCATCAAATAATCTGTCACAGCTCTTCCGCTGCTTCCCTGCGGCTCCAGGTTCTGCATAATATTCACCAGATTGAGGTACCCCTGATCCAGGCTTGTGCTGATCTGATGCAGAGAAAAGCGCATGGATTTCTGGATCTGCTTTTTTTCTACAGAAGAAATCGTCATAGAAGAAAGAACAAAGGTTGCCAGAATGCTCACAATTGTACTGATCATAATAATCTGAAAAAGTCTGTTTTTGAGTGAATTTTTCTTTTTTGTTTTTCCTTTGTACGCCATCTCACATTTCTCTTTCCTGTATTTTTCCATAAAATTTTATCATATCCCCTCCCAGCCTGCTATTAACAAATGTTTTCATCTTTCAAAACAATTTTCAAATAGAGGTACAAACTGTTCTCACAGCCTGACAACTGCATGCCAGGTGGTTTATTTTTATCGTGGGTACAAAAAAAGCTGCCGCAATATATTTGCAGCAGCCCTCTGTCAAGATATTTACAATTTTTCTTTGATTCAGCGTACACGCTCCGGGAATCCCACTTTTTTCTGCACCTTGCGCAGTGTTTTCTGCGCAAAATAATTTGCCTTTTCTGCGTTGTTTTTAATTACGCCGTCAAGATATGCCTTATCTTTCTCAAGCTCCGCTACGCGCTTCTGAAGCGGCTCCAGAACGGACACAACAGCCTCTCCTACTGCTTCCTTCAGCTGGCCGTAACCACATCCGGAAAACTCTTTTACCACTTCGTCTGGCGTTTTGTCAAGACATGCGCAGTAAATGTCAATCAGATTATGCAGCCCCGGCTGCTCCTCGCAGTAGCGAATTTCACCCATAGAATCTGTCACTGCCCGTTTGCATTTTCTGCGGATTGTATCCGGATCATCCATCAGATAAATACTGCCGTTCGGATTCTCATCGGATTTGCTCATTTTCTTTGTCGGCTCCTGCAGACTCATAATCTTTGCCCCGGCCTTTCCAATATATGCCTGCGGCACGGTAAACACATCGCCGTAAATCGCATTAAAGCGCTGCGCAATGTCTCTGGTCAGCTCAAGATGCTGCATCTGGTCAATTCCCACCGGAACGACATCCGCCTGATACAGCAAAATATCAGCAGCCATCAAAACCGGGTACGTAAACAGGCCTGCATTGATATTGTCCGCATGTTTCGCCGCCTTGTCTTTGAATTGTGTCATACGATTCAGCTCGCCCATGTACGTGAAACAGTTCAAAATCCAGGACAGCTCCGCATGGCCGGATACATGGGACTGATAATAAATACAGTTCTTCTCCGGATCAAGCCCGGCTGCTATGTAAAGGGTCAGAAGCGCTCTCGCACGCTTACGCAGCGTCGCCGGATCCTGACGTACTGTAATGGAATGCATATCTACTACCGAATAAAAGCACTCATATTCATCGCTTAAGGTCACCCAGTTTTTCAGAGCGCCAAGATAATTTCCAAGCGTCAGATTGCCCGTCGCCTGCATGCCGCTGAACAGTACCTTTTTATCGTTAATCATTGATTTTTCCTCCTGGATTTTCATTCTATATCTATATATAAACAAATTCTTAAAAAGTTTATCACTTTCACACAGTAAAGTCAAGGTTGTATAACCCGGCCAAATTTGCTATCATGAAGCTGCAAATAATGTAATTGTGAAGGCATGGAGCAGTTATCAAATAACTATATAAGGAGATATTACCATGAAAAAAATAGCGAGCTTTACTGTTGACCATATTAAATTACTTCCCGGGCTGTACGTTTCCCGGAAAGATCACATAGGCGCAGAGATAATCACTACCTTTGATATCCGTATGACAAAGCCAAATGAAGAACCTGTCATGAATACGGCAGAGGTACACACGATCGAACACCTTGGCGCCACTTTTCTGCGCAACCATCCGCAGTACGCAGACCAGACCATCTATTTCGGACCGATGGGCTGCCGCACAGGCTTTTATCTGCTGCTTGCAGGAGACCTTGCATCGCGCGACATTCTACCGCTGATACAGGAGATGTTTGCTTTTATCCGTGATTTTCGCGGTGAAGTGCCGGGAGCTTGCGCAAAAGACTGCGGAAATTACCTTGATATGAACCTGCCTATGGCAAATTATCTGGCAGAAAAATATCTGCGTGAAGTACTGGCAGACATCAGCCCGGAGCGCCTTTCCTATCCGGAATAAAAGTTATATTTCACGATATACTCTGTGATCAGCGTCCTGACTGTCACACAATTATGCTCCCGCGCCTGAGATAACTATCTCTTTGCACCGGATCCAAGCTGCCAGAATGCAACCGCGCTGGCAGCCGCCACATTCAGGGAATCTACGCCGTGTGACATCGGAATACGAATGGTATAATCACAGGCGGCTATCGTCTCATCTGACAGTCCGTCTCCTTCCGTACCAAGAATCACCGCAAGCTTTTCTATTTCCCTGAGCCTCGGATCATCAATGCTGACTGTGTCTTTTCGCAGCGCCATTGCTGCCGTCTGAAATCCCTGTTCCCGCAAAAAACGCATACCCGCTTCAGGCCACGCACACGTTTCTTTGTCCAGGATTGTCCACGGAATCTGAAAAACGGTGCCCATGCTCACCCGGATCGCCCGGCGGTACAGCGGATTGCTTGCTTCCGGAGTCAGCAGTACCGCATCCATATGTAAAGCTGCTGCCGAGCGGAAAATCGCTCCGACATTCGTCGGGTTAACAACATTTTCCAGAACTGCAATCCGCTTCGCGTTCCGGCATACATCTGCTGCACTTGGCATCGGAGGCCGATACATCGCGCAAAGCATCCCTCTTGTCAGCTGAAATCCTGTAATCCTTGTCAGAATATCGAACTCAGCCGTATAGACAGGAATGCCAGGGCACCGCTCCAAAATGCCACTGGCCACACTCTCCACATGCTTTCGTTCCATCAAAATCGATACAGGAACGCAGCCGGCATCGAGTGCCCGCTCAATGACCCGTGGGCTTTCTGCGATAAAAATCCCCTTCTCCGGCTCGTGACGGTTCAACAGCTGATTTTCCGTAAGACGACAGAAAACATCCAGCTCTGGCGCTTCAAACTCCTTTATTTCTATAATATTTGCTGTCATATCTATTCCTTTATCTCAATGGTCTTCGTGATTATATCTTATAACCTTTCAGATAGTAGTCCCGCACAAAACGCATCAGCGTTTCTTCTCCACGCTCATCCAGAATCCGCAGCATGCCGTGCAGCTCCTTCTCTGTCTGCGGATGCAGCAGATAATGACTCTTTCCATGCTCAAAATATTCCAGCGGATGATGCCTGGTATACGTCTCTTTATTGTAGTTTTTGGATGCGCTGATACGGTCCATCAGCATCTCTGCCACATATTTCCTGGGCATCTGCACGGCCTGAAGCGGATACTTCTTTTCCACCGGATGCAGAGAGTAATCTGTCCAGTACTCAAAATGATGTCTGTTTCTGCCTTTGTGGTGCATCCATGCAGCAGAATATCCTTTATCCCGACGCTCACCGTTATTCGGACTGCTTTTCCCGTCATCGTAATACAGAAAACCCATCAGCAGCTCTGACGGCATATATTTGGACAAATCGTGAAGAAGCCCCTGTTTATATAAGCCAATCCGGAAACAGTGTTTCATCACCAGAAACTTATGTTCATTGATTGTTTTCAGATGTCCCCGGATCTTTCTCCAGGAAATCATCTTCCATGCTTTTGACAGTTTCATTTTATTTTCCTTCTAAAATTATAATCGTTCTTCCCGGGACGGTAAACGCCTTCACCTCGCCAATCTTCTCCTGCGCATCTTCCTCCGGAAAGCTCTCTTTCAATGAAGTATCCATCACCTTGCGCCATGTCTGGCCTTTCGGCAGAGACGGAAGCGCAAACTCTTTGGGATTCCAGTGGAAATTCCATGCAATATATACAAAGCCATCCTCGCCTGCATAACGGCCGGAATACATGCACCCAAGATGTCGCCCTGAGCGGCAGAAATCCCCGTACCAGGCGCGTTCACTGTGGAAAGATAAGGCCGGATATCCGCTGGACAGATGATCCGTAAGCTTCGGTTCCCTGGCCTGATGCAGTACCCGGTGAGCCTTTCGATAGGCAATCGCTTTCTCCACAAATTCCGTCAGCTCCTTCTGACGGCGACAGGTACTCCAGTCCACCCAGGAAAGCTCGCTGTCATGACAGTAGGGATTATTGTTGCCCTCCTGTGAATTTCCAAATTCATCGCCGGCCAGCAGCATTGGAACTCCCTGCGAGAACAGAAGCATCGCATATGCATTTTTCCTCTGGCGCATTCGCAATGCGGCAATCGCTTTTTTCCCGGAAGGACCCTCGCATCCGCAGTTCCAGCTGTAATTATAATCCGTACCATCCCTGTCATTTTCACCGTTGGCAAGGTTATGTTTATGCTCATACGATACGAGATCCATCAGCGTAAAGCCATCGTGATTCGTCAGATAATTCACCTTTGCACAGCCTTCCGGATGACTGCGCAGCTGACAGCTGAAAGCCTCCAGACAGGATTCATCGCCTTTTAAAAGCCTGCGGCAGTCGTTCATAAAGCCGTCGTTTGACTCAGCTAAAAATCTGTGCCCGATTCTTTCGTTCCAGCCTTTAATATACTCGGGATGCCAGCCACAGATCAGCTTTCTCGTCCGAAAAAGCGGAAGCCTGGCAACCTCTGCCGTCACGCTTTCTCTTGCAATGACAGAAAAACCATCAATATGATACTCACAGGCCCAGTAAGAAAGGCATTCCGTTATCATGGAAATATCTGTTTCCTCTGTAAAGCAAAATTCCAGAAGCAGCTCTATGTCGTTTGCATGCAGCGCTTTAACCAGATCTTTCAGCTCTGTATCCGGGTGCTCTCCGGCAGCATAGGAATGCTTCGGTGCAAAGTAATACCCCACTCCGTACCCCCAGAAATTCGTCCGATATTTTTCGCTGACGCTCGTCCCCTCTGTCCAATGTAATGACTGGTTTTGCCTATTTACCGCAGAATCGGTCATCGGCTCCGGCAGTTCAAAGGCCCGCTTTGCCGCCTCCTGCTGCGTCTGCGGCGGTTCCTGATGTCTGGAAACCCGCAGCGAAACCTCCGCAAATTCATACACAGGCATCAGTTTTAACTGATTCACCCCAAGCTTTTTCAAATAGGGAATCTTTTCTTTTAACCCAGAGTAGGTTCCTTTTTTGCGCACACCTGAATTTTTCTGCATCGTAAAACCGCGAACGTGCAGATGATACATCACCGCATCCTCAAATGGAATTGCCGGAAGACGGTCATTCTCCCAGCTGTACTTCGGTACCATAAATCCGCCGCGAAGAGCGTGTGCACAGTCCGCAGGCACGGTACCGAATGTCTCCCTTCCACATATTTTTCTTGCATATGGGTCCGTAAATATCCTGTTCCCTTCGCGGAAATTGTATTCATACGCTTCCGTCGGAAGCTTCACTTTCATAGCATAATAGAGATCCCCGGCACCTGTTTCTGGAAACGGCAGCTCTGCCACAATTTCCTGCGTCCCTTTTTTGTAAAGCAGCAGAACTGGCGTTTCTTTCCCTGAACCGAAACAGCCAAAATGTATACCGTCACGCATGGGCACTGCTCCTGGCTGCCGGCAGTTGTCTTCTGTTATTTTAAAATTTATTTCGTTCAATCTTCCGCCCCCTTCCCTGCTTGTACGTTCTTCTTAATCTGTCTCTATCTTTTACGTTTCATATTTATTTTTACGGTCATCCGATCTCCGCACTTATGTCAGATCAAGCTCCAACTCAACCGGACAATGATCCGATCCCATCACTTCCGTATGAATCTTCGCATCCACCAGGCAGGATTTCAACGCTTCCGACACACAGAAATAATCAATCCGCCATCCCGCATTTTTCTCTCTTGCTTTAAACCGATAGGACCACCAGCTGTAGACACCTTCTGTTTCCGGATAAAAATAACGGTACGTATCAACAAAGCCCTGTTCCGTAAGCTGTGTAAACTTTGCCCGCTCCTCATCCGTAAACCCTGCGTTTTTGCGATTTGTCTTTGGATTTTTTAAATCAATTTCCCGGTGAGCAACATTCAGGTCTCCGCAGAAAATCACCGGTTTGTTCTTTTCCAGCGTTTTTAAATAGGCCAGGAAGGCATCCTCCCACTGCATCCGGTAATCAAGCCTCGCAAGCTCACTCTGGGAATTCGGCGTGTAGACAGTCACAAGATAATACGCATCAAATTCCAGGGTAATCACCCGGCCTTCCTGGTCATGCTGTTCGATTCCTATGCCATAGGAGACAGACAATGGCTCCTGTTTCGAAAATACCGCTGTCCCGGAATAACCTTTTTTCTTTGCATAATTCCAGTACTGAAAATAGCCAGGAAGCTCCAGCTCTATCTGCCCTTCCTGCAGCTTGCTCTCCTGAATACAGAAAATATCAGCATCCGTCTCTTTGAAAAAATCGAGAAATCCTTTCTGGACGCATGCCCTCAACCCATTTACATTCCATGATATTAACTTCATTGTGCTCTCCTCTCTGACGCTTATTATATCATTATTTGAAATATTTTCCCAGTAGTATCTTTCCTTTTTGCCTGCTTTATGTTAAAGTAAGAAAACAAGCTTACAACTATTTAGAATAAGTGAGGTACAGACATGAGCGATTTCGAAACATGCAGCGGCAATTGTGAAGGCTGCGCAGAAGAATGCAGCGAAGGCGGCGCAACAATCACGCTGACTCTTGACAACGACGAAACTATTGAATGCTCCATCCTTACCGTCTATGAAGCGGCAGGCAAAAACTACATTGCACTGCTTCCGCTGAATGAACAGGGGATCAATGAGGACGGAGAAGTATTTATCTATCGTTTCCACGAAGAAAATGGGGTTCCGGTACTGGAAAACATTGAGGACGACGACGAATACGAGGCTGCATCTGACGGCTTCGACGAGTGGCTCGATTCCATGGAATACGATGAACTGGTTCCGGCTGAAGACGAGGAATAAAACTCGTTTAAAACGAAAACAGACAGCAAAGCTGTCGGAGGTTTTGCAAACAGATTTCCTGTCCGGAATTCAAGAGCGGGCTGCCGAAAGAAAGCAGCCCGCTCTTTTTAGCCCTTTATTCCGGCAGCAGCTTTTCCAGAAACTGTGATGGCTCCGCCTCTTTTCCATACCGCTCTTTTACATAAAAAATATGCAGCCGGTCTTTGGCCCGCGTCATCCCGACATAAAACAGGCGGCGTTCTTCTTCCAGATCTGCCTCCACCGACGCCTTCCGGTGAGGAATCACCCCTTCATTCACATCGACAAGAAACACTTCCGTAAATTCAAGCCCTTTAGAACTATGCAATGTAGCCAGAGTGATTGCATCTTCCTTTTTCTGACTTCCATTTTGTTTTCTCTCTTCCAGAGCCTCTTTATAAGCGCGCAGATGTTCAAACCATTCTTCATACGTATGAAACGGCTTTGCACACTGCTGAATCTCATCAATCAGATCGGTCAGTTCCTCTGATTTCATCCTTCTGCTCTTTGCATATTCTTTCAGGTACTCTTCATACTGCATTCCATAACGTATGTAATTCACTGCCGCATAAGGCGTCATACCTGCCAGAAGTTTCAAATCCTGCTCCATCCGGTCAATGCGATCCAACATCCATTCCTTTTCCTCATAATATGTCCGCAGCGTCTCAAACGATACGACCGGCGCATCAATGCTGTCGCGGCTGAAATAGCGCGTCGGCCGGTTCATCACCTGCAAAAATTCTGCCCTGTCAAGTCCTGCTCTTGCCAGATGCAGATAGGCAAAAATATCTTTCGCAATCCAGTGTTCGTATATATTAGGCAGTGCATCCCTCATTTCAAACGGCAAATTAAATTCCATCAGCCGCTGTGCAAACGGGCCTGCTCCCTGATTCGTGCGCATCAGTACTGCAATCTCCGTAAGTGGAACTCCCGCTTCCACGCATTTCTGAATACATTTCACAAGATACAGACTCTCATGTTCCTGATGTTCCAGTTGCCGGACATCTACAGCGACGCCTCCGGTACGAACATGCAGGATTTTCTTCGGAAAACGATTTCGATTTTCTTCAATCACAAGCTGCGCACTCTGTATTACCGGAGCCGTAGAACGAAAATTCATATCCAGCAAAATCATCTCCGCCCCCGGATAATCTTTCGGAAAATTCAGCATAATCTCCGGCTTCGCTCCCCGGAAACGATAAATAGACTGATCATCATCTCCCACAATAAAAAGATTATCTTCCGGTTTCGCAAGCATTTTCAAAATCTCATACTGCAAAAGATTAATATCCTGAAACTCATCCACGAGAATGTAGCGAAACCGCTGCTGCCATGCGGCAAGAATATCCTCCCTCTCTCTCAGAAGTTCATACGTACACACGAGCATATCATCAAAATCCAACAGGCCCATCTCTTTGTGCGCCTGCTCATAACGTGCGAACAGCATCCGAAACCTTTCCTCCGGACACGATCTCGAATAATAATGAGCAAGGTCAATCTGCTCATTTTTCACAAGGCTGATCTCTGCTGCAAGCTCCGGAAGCAATTCCTTTTCTTCCGCTGGATTGAGCCGATATTCTCTTAAAAGCTGCTGTAATATCTGGTATTTTTTCTCTTCGCTTAAAATATTTGCTGAAGTAAACCGGTACGCCGCTTTCAGAATACTAAAAAAAACGGCATGAAATGTACCGAATATTACTCCTTTTGCGCCTGAAATCTTTGCAAACCGATTTTGCATCTCCTGTGCCGCCGCTCTGGTAAATGTGATCACCAGTATTTCCCGCGGACTGACCCGATGCTTTTCGATCAGATATTTTGTTCTCTGTGTAATAACAAGGGTTTTTCCGGAACCAGGTCCCGCCAGTACCATGGCAGGACCTTTTCCATGGGCGATCGCCCGTGACTGTGCATTGCTTATCTGCATGCTTCACCTAATCGTTCAATTGCTTTTTTGATTCTTGCAACAGATTCTTCTTTTCCAAGTATCTCCATAATCTCCGTCGCCCCGGCCGGCGTCATCTGCTTTCCGGAAACGGCCACGCGGATTGGCCACATCACAAAATTCACCTTACAGCCCTTTTCATCCACATATGCTTTGAGCATATCAAAAAGTGCGTCGTTCGTGAAATTTTCCTGTGCTTCAATCACAGGCAGAAGCTCTGTCAGTACCTCATAGCAGCTCTGCTCCGTCGTTTTTGACTTTTTGTGCGTATACATGGAAAGTTCATATTCCGGAAGTACTTCAAAGAAATCAACCATCTCCGTGATATCCGGATATACTTCAATCCTTGTTTTTACCATCTGCGCAATCTTTCTGAAGTCAAGATCTTTGGAAATTGCATTCTTCAAATACGGAAGCGCCATTTCATAAAATACTTCATCATCCATTGCCTTCAGATATTCTCCGTTCATCCAGCGCAGCTTCTGCACATCAAATACAGCCGGAGATTTACTCATATGGTGATAATCAAAAGCCTTCACCAGCTCCTCCAAAGAGAAAATCTCCTGGTTATCCTCCGGGCACCAGCCAAGCAAAGCCACATAATTGACAATCGCCTCTGACACAAAGCCCTGCTCCAGCAAATCCTCATAGGAGGAATGACCGGAACGTTTGGAAAGCTTTTTGTGCTCCTCGTTCGTGATCAGCGGACAGTGCACATATACCGGAACCTCCCAGCCAAATGCATCGTAAAGGCGGTTATACTTTGGTGCAGAAGAAAGATATTCGTTTCCGCGTACGACATGCGTGATTCCCATCAGATGATCGTCTACAACGTTGGCGAAATTGTAGGTCGGAAAACCGTCTGATTTGATCAGAATCATATCGTCAAGCTCTGCATTCGGCACCTCAATCACGCCGTAAATCTCATCCACAAACCGCGTTGTACCCTCACGTGGTACGTTCTGACGAATGACATACGGCACGCCCGCTGCCAGTTTCGCCTCTACCTCTTCTTTAGAAAGATGCAGGCAATGCTTGTCGTATACAACAATCTCCTTTCCTGCAACTTCCTGCTTCAGAGAATCCAGACGCTCCTTATCGCAGAAACAATAATAAGCTTCTCCTTTTTCAATCAGTTTTTTCGCATATTCCATATAGATTCCGGCTTTCTGCCGTTCACTCTGCACGTATGGACCGCAGCCGCCATCTTTATCCGGCCCTTCGTCATGAATCAGCCCCGTCTTTTCCAGAGTGCGGTTGATAATCTCCACAGCGCCTTCCACATAACGTTCCTGATCGGTATCCTCAATGCGCAGCATAAACGTCCCATCCTCATGCTTCGCGATCAGATAAGCGTACAACGCCGTCCTTAAATTTCCCACATGCATTCTGCCTGTCGGGCTTGGTGCGAATCTCGTCTTTACTTTGCTCATACTCTACTCCTCTTTTTCTTCCTGCACAGACACCAGGCAAAGCATGTCTCCGCCTGAAATACAGTCTGCCATGTATTTTATTTAAAACGAATCTGTCGTGACACACTGAGCGCCAGCGCCATCTCCGCCATCAAAAACAAAATCGACGTACCTCCGTAACTGACAAACGGAAGCGTAATTCCCGTCGTCGGAATCATATTTGTCACTACCGCAATGTTCAGTACTACCTGAAGCGCGATATGCACAAAAATACCGGATGCAATCAGAGACCCCAGCAAATCCGGTGCATTCTGTGCGATAAAAAACAGCCGGTACAGCATCAGCACAAACATCAGAATCACTAATACTGCTCCAAACACACCGAGCTCTTCACAGATAATCGAAAAAATCATATCGTTCTGCGCCTCCGGAAGCGCTCCAAGTTTCTGTGCACTGTTTCCAAGTCCTTTTCCGAAAAAGCCGCCGGACCCAATCGCATACAGCCCCTGCATAACCTGATAACCGCCGAGACTCGAATATGATTCCGGATCAATCCAGACCTGAATACGCCGAATTCGGAAATTCTCAGAGTTTGCCGCACTGTTTACAAGAATAAGCACAACAAGCGCGACAAGCGCAGCGCCCGCTACAGCGGCAATCACAAAAGGCGCCGTTTTCGGGTGTGCAATAAAAACCAGAACCACTGTGATACCGGCAATAATAATCGCCGTACTCAGGTTCTCCGTGAACACATACGTAAAGGCTGCCGACAGAAGGCCAAAACCAAACACAATGCACGGGGCCTTAACCCCCTTCAGCTTGTACCCTATCTTTACAATTAAAACCGGGATAAACAGAATCACTGCAAGCTTTGCAAGCTCCGCCGGCTGAAAGGATATCGGACCGAAATAAATCCAGCGCTTCGCACCGTTTACCTCCCGCCCGATAAATTTTGTGATAAACAAAAAAAACATGGACACGGCATAAATCGGAACCGAAAACCGTGCCAGAAAATGGTAATCAATCTGAGAGCCGACAAGCGCCAGAACCAGAGCTCCCACGCTGATCACTGCCTGCTTTCTGAAATAAGCCATATCGTCGCCCGCTGATTCCAGCATTGCTTCATAAGCACTTGTACTGTACAGCATAACTAGTCCGAAACATGTCAGCAAAATTACGATTGCCAGAAGATTATAATCGAAATAATCCCGTTCTGTACTCAGGACACGCCGCACATATTTTCGATTGGAATTCTGCGTTTTTCCCGTACTTCTGCTTTTCGGAACCGGGCGCAGATTACTGCTTCTTGCCGCCATATAACACCTTCTATTCATACCTCTTCAACAAATCACCCGGTAATCATACCATATTCGATTCTTTTTTTCCAGTAGTTGCGGGAATTTCTTAAAAAAAGAGACTGCCGTTCCATACAAAAGCGGCAGTCTCAAATTTAAATCATTTTATTAGCACTTTGTATTACTCACTGCTTATTCCCAGGCGGGCAGGAAACAGGCGCATCAAAGCTGGCATTAAATGCATAGAAATTCTTGGCGTCAAGATCTTCCTGCACGGAGCGGAGAGCTTCACCGAAACGCTGGAAATGCACAACTTCCCGCATACGCAGAAAACGAATCGGGTCAGCAACTTCCGGTGTATTTTTTACAACACGCAAAATATTGTCATATGTGCTGCGCGCCTTTTGCTCTGCTGCAAGATCCTCAAACAAATCTGTAATTGGATCTCCCTTACTCTGGAATTCACATGCATTCTGCGGAACACCGCCAGCTGCCTGAGGCCACACACCGACCGTATGATCAATATAATACGGTCCAAGACCGCTCTTTTCAATCTCTTCCATTGAAAGATCTCTTGTCAGCTGATGCACTATGGTAGCTACAATTTCCAGATGTGCCAACTCTTCTGTACCTACATCTGTCAAAGTCGCCATCGCTATCCTGTTTTTCATGGCAAAACGCTGCGAAAGATAGCGCAGGGAGGCATTGATTTCTCCATCTGGACCTCCATATTGACTCATGATAAACTGTGCGAGTTTTGCATTCGGAGTCGTAATGTTTACCGGATATTCAAGTCTTTTTTCATAAAACCACATTAACAATTCCCCCCTTCCCACGGCCATGGCTGACAAGCCCACTCCCAGGAACGACCTGCGTCATCATCCATGGTGCCGATGTTCAGCGGACCATAGGCTTTCGCGTATTCTTCCAGGGCAAAATTGCGTTTCATATTGTGACGATTAAAATAGTGAAGCGCTGCATCATCATTCGGATGCGTATCGAGATAAAGCAGGGCATCGTATACCGCAAAGCTTACTTCATCAATATAGCACAAAAGCTTTTTCTGGTTTCCTGTCGGTACTTCCTGTTTCCAGTCTTCTTCGCAAGTGCACGGCGACGACATTCTGTCCTGTCCCATATCCTGATGGTGGTGCCTCATATGATTTTCCGTACACGGATGATTCTGGCCCATGCGATTTTCCATACACGGACGATTCTGATTCATGTGATTTTCCATGCACGGACGATTCTGGCCCATGCGATTTTCCATACACGGACGCACCGGCTCCTTCACTGGCATCGCGCAGCGCGCCTGGCCCATATTATTTCTGGCGCCATGCGGCCCCATATTCTGTGTACAGCAAGCATTTCGGTTCATCAGCATTTACCCCCTCTCCCACAAAATGGCTTATCAAGGCACGGAAAAATAGTTCCAGCAGCAAGTGCCTGACACACATCATACGTTGTATCCCAACTCTGATACGGCACATATCCCATTGCCAGAGGCGCATTCGCCTCTGCCATATGATGATAGACTTCATTTACCCGGCAATTTGTGAAAACTCCGCATTCACAGCCGGCGTTTCTCATATCTGACATACGCGCTCCTCTCCTTTTCAAAAGATATACTTCATTATCAGAATATGACTGTTTTCTGAAAACGTTATTATCTGCAAAGTGCCCAGAAGTACCGCAGAGCCGAAAAATTAGAATTCTGTTTCCACAATCAAAAAACAGGCAACCATCCAAACGGATGATTGCCTGCGATACTCATTGCCTTTATAATTTAGGCGTTTTAGCTATAAAAAATATTTGCGGACTCGTAAGTCGCATATTTTCCTTCACGCCGTGTATAAACACCCTCCTCAATTTGTCCTGCCAGCATATATTTGACAAGCAGTACCATATCACGTACATACTGTACACTAAACGGATTCAGGTTCTCAAAATGACCCGTCAGAAGTTCATATTCCTGCCCCCGCGCTGCAATATCTGCCATGAAATGCTCTACAGACGGGCGGTAATCTTCAAATGATGTTCCAAACAACCACAAATCGCCAGAGCCAACTGCATCACCGGAGAAAATATAATTCTTATAATACAGACAGATCGAACCATCCGTATGCCCCGGAACCAGAATTACTTCCATTGCCTCGTCGCCAAGTGTAATCATATCGCCATCGTTTACTTCCTGAATATTCAGTGAATCCTCTGATACGCCAGATTTATCCATCGTTTCAACGAAACCTGCGCGGTCTGCCGGATGGATGTATGTTTTACGGACATTTCCGGAAGCCATCAACGACGGAATGCCAAGAATATGATCGCCGTGCAGATGTGTGACAAAAATGTCCATTTCAGCCTTCGGGTCTGTCAAAACATTCTCTGCCAGATAAGCGTACAAATCCGCTTGTCCAAAACCGCCCATTGCGCTGTCAACCACGAGTACCTCTTTTCCAAAATCAATAACATACAGTCTGTCCAGATCGTAGTCACGAATCTCTGTCACATTATCGTTTAATACCTTATGTGTAAACAGCATATTCGGTGCGTTCTTACCGTGATCGGTACGTGCAAGATCCTGACTGAACAGCCAGTTATACGGTGTTCCGATGCTGTATACACGCTCCCATACATTATGTGCAGGTGTGATAGAACCGGCGCTGAATACCTCGTATTTCACGGCTCCGCTTCCTGCTTCCTGCAGTGCTGCAACCGCATCTGCTGTTGCCTTCTCCGGAACAACGTCGTCATCCGCATTGTGGAATGCCCAGATCGGCATGTTTGCCAGTGCTTCAAATACACCCTTCTGTCCATAGAAACGCTCCGGCGCCTCGCCGCACATCGGCATTGCACCGGCAAAAAAATCCGGATAGGTCAGGAGCATCGCCCATACCCCCGTTCCACCCATGGACATTCCCTGGATGTAGATACGGTCCTTATTGATCTTCGGATTCGCCGCACAGTACTCCTCCACCATCTGCTTTACAGCAGCAAGCGTTTCTTCACCGGACCAGTCGTCTGCCGGACACTGCGGCGCCAGAATATACGTAGCATTTTTATTCAGCTGCGCTGATTCCATAAAAAATGTTGCGCCACGGTTTGCAGTTAGCTGTGTACCATTTGCACCCTTTCCATCTTCGCCATGCAGAAATACTACAAGCGGAACAGACTCTGGAAGCTCTTTTACATCCCCGGACGGATCATACGCACAGTACTCCATATCTCCGCTCTTACCTGCTGTGAATTTAGCTGCCAATTCCTCTGAGCTTTCGATCTTCAGTTCAACGGTATCTTCTCCATTCTCTTCTGCAAAAGCCATAGTTCCAAGCCCCAGCGTTCCGGCCGCAAGCGCCATCGCGGTAGCTCCCTTTAAAAAATCACGTCTTGATAACTGCATAAAAAATCCTCCTTTAGTTTCAACCAAGCTCTCAAATGTTCAGACCGTGTTTTTCAAAATAGCATCAAAAAATTTTAATATCCGAAAACGTTGCGTAACTTGCTTTCCCTATTAATTTTCTTTCTCTGCTATGCCAGCGTATTCTTTCATCGCATCCAACGGTCCTGTGATCGCTGCAGCGGAAGTAAGCGTAGTTCCGAAATAGCACGTATAACGTCCAAAAGCACCAACACTCTTGAGTGCAACGTAGCCGCGTTTCATCCAGTCTTCCATGGTAAGGCCATCCACACCGTCATACTGCCATTTATCTGCATCAGACAGAATATGAATCAGGTTCTGCATGCTCTTTGCATACTCAATATCCATATTCATCGTACCGAAACGGTTGACATACTGCCAGCCATGTCCTCCCAGAAACAGCATTTTGGCTCCTGTCTCTTCTCCTGCGCCAAGGCCGGCATCAAAAGAAGTGTAGCTTTCCAGTTTTTCTACGACAGCGTCAATTCCTTCATTAAGCTGATTCAATCCGTCCAGGCTGAAAATCCATACGCTTGATCCGGAGCCGATCGCATCCCCGATCAGAGACAAATACGTTGCCGTAGCGTTGCTTGCGTCATAATTATAAGTAATCAGCGGCGTATTGATTACATAAATAGTAGATGCGTCTGTATGGCCCGGACAGAGAATCGTATCCAACGCAATTTCGCCTACCTGAATCGTAAATTCACCCGGCATAAAGGTCTGGAACTCATATGATGCAAAACGCTCTTTAATCTTATCATCCACATCGCCTTCCGGAAAAAGAACCGTATAGCCGAGTCCTTCAAACGCTGTGGAATATCCCACATGATCGCCATGCTTGTGCGTGATTGCAATTTTCAAATTCCGGTCCTCTGTAAGAGAAAGAATCAGGTCCCGGTATTCTGTATTGATTTTTTCCAGAACTGCCGCATCCTCTGCATCCTCCCCAAAATGCATGGCCGTAGCAGCCGGACCATTGCCTAAATCAACCAAAAGTGCATCTTTTCCTGATGTAATGAGATACATACTGGCTGTGTTGTTGTCGTTTGTGGCGCCGTTCGTATCCATGCTGTCAGCATACGGAACTTCTTTCGTATAGTCCATGATGTGATACAGACTGAACGACGGATTCGGATTGTGCTCCTCACTGTTTGCGTCAATTACCGTTGCTTCCACGGTAAAATGGCCATACTCATATTTGCTTCCGTAACCGTCAAAAACAGGGGCAAGTCCTGCCTTACTCTCCTGCTCTGCCGCACCGGCGCTCATACCTGCTGCTCCAAGTACAGCCACACTTAAGGTTCCCGCCGCTGCTCCTCTCAAAAAATCTCTTCTTGAAATAGTTTTTCCCATAAAATAGTACCTCCTGAAATTTGTAAGTCACACCTAAGTTACAACAGTCTGGTTTTGAGAACTCGTATATGAGTAACGGCGTTATGCCGGCTCATCTTAAACTTATCGCCAAATCACCTGGTTCCAGGTCATGCTTTCGCATGTAGGTCAAAAACTATATATCCTCTTCATCCTGCTGCTTCTTTTTTCTCAGCTTCAGAAGCGCACTGCTGATCAGGATACTTACCTCATACAACGCAATCATAGGGATTGCCACCATAATCTGTGATACAATATCAGGTGGAGTCACCAGCGCTGAAATCACAAAAATACAGATAACAATCAGCTTCCGTCCCTTTCTCATCCATTTCGTTTTCAGAATACCCACCTGAGTCAAAACCACCGACATTACAGGAAGCTCAAAAATAATTCCGAAAATCAGAAAGATACTGAACAGAAACGTCAGATAGCTCTGTACACTGATCGATGCCGTAATATCACTTCCACGGCTCAGATCAATCAGAAAATGAAGCATGAACGGTATCATGATATAGTAGGCAAACAAAACACCTATCACAAAACAGCCCAACCCGCATACGAGCGCTGCCCGTATCAGAAAATTTTCGTTTTTCCGAAGTCCGGGCTTCATAAATGCCCAGATGTTGTATGCAATAACCGGAAAAGCGATACAAAGTGCAGCAATCAGGGCAACCGAAAAGTACTGCATCAGAAGCTCCTGCGGTGCGATATATACGTATTGATAACCGTATTGCTCCCCCATCCCGGTGAGCAGCTCCACCAGATCCGGTGCAAAATGCAGGCCCACCAGAAACGTAAAGACAAGACAGACAACACAGATCACCACACGGTTTCTCAGTTCTCTCAAATGCCCTGACAGTGACATATTACTTTCTTTCTTTTTGCGCATAATCTCTCAGACGGTATTCAGATCGTTTCTTTTTCTTCCGCAGAAGTGGAATCTCCTTCGCCCTCCTCCGTCATTCCTTTCTGAAAACTTTTTACGCTCCGTCCAACCATCCTCGTCAGCTTCGGAATCTGGGACGGTCCGAATATCAGTAAAACAACTGCCAAAATAATTAATAACTCCGTCGTACCTATCTTCATAATCTCTATTCCTTTCTATCTCATATATTTTATTCTGTTTTTACGCCTCGCAGGGCTCTTCCGAATTCGCGGATCCATTTTTCAGCTCCGTCTGTATGTCCATAGAATCTATAGATTCGCTTTGCAGATTTTCTGTTGCATTATCCTGCTTTTTTGATTCGTTATGCAGATCTTCCGGTGCATTCTGCAACTTTTCTGATTCATTCTGTGAATGTTCCGTAACACTCTCTGTTTTTTCCTTTCTCTGGAAACCGCCGTTTTTCACCGGTTTCCCGATATCAGAAAACGAAGCTTTTACTTCATTCACGCTCCCTTTCACTTCACGGCTAATCTCGTCAAACGGTTCCATTGCCTCTCGAAGCGGCCTCTGCGCTTCCTGCAGCGGTTCCACCACATTTTCCCTGATCTCTTTTGTTGCTTCGGCAGTATATTTTTTGAACTGCGCCATAGCCTGCCCGAATTTCTTCGCATAATAGGGCAGCTTATCCGGCCCGACTACTACCAATGCAACAATGAATACGATCAGAAGTTCCTGAAACCCGATCTTCATCTTTCCTCTAATCCCTCCTTTTTGTGCGCAACGGCTTTGCAGCATTTATGACAACAGTATAGGTGGAAACAAGTGAAATTTCTTCCAATTATGTTGGGAAAACTTTTGAATATATTTGTTCTTTATGATAAAATGATAAGGATTTTTATAAAGAGGTGGTTTTTTTGATAAAAATGACAGTTTTTCATTCAATATATAGCAAATTAGTGTTCTGGGCATTGCTTTTTACCGTTCCGATTATCGGTCTGCTTACTGCAGGGATTTTGATTGCCATGAACTCCTTTGAGCAACAGCTGACGCTCTCCCACCAGCAGCTGCTTCTTCCGTACGCCTCAGAAATAGAAGTTACGTTGGAGAATATTCACAGTTATGTCGCCAACCGTACGGTTCCCACACAGTTTCTTTCGAAAATCGAATCCGGTTCGGAATTAGAGCAGCTTCAGGCAATGCAAGACTTAAATGCCTACTATTCGGAAGATATTTATACTTATTCGCAGATAGATGGTATCTTTGTATTGCACAATGAAAAGTTTCGTTTTATACGAAACAGAGACCGCGACTATTCCAAACAGTGCCAGGCAGCGCAATATATACAAGATTTTCTTTGTTCGCTTACGGCAGAAGAAAATCCTTTCCGTCAGGGCTATCAGGCTTTTATGCTCGATGGAGATCCGTATCTGATGCTTACTCAGCGAAGCGGAAATACTTTGTGGGGCTGTTGGATTCATACACAACAGCTGCTTTCAGCCATCCGTAACCAGGAGATTGACGGTCTCACCAGCCTGTTCCTTGAAGATGAAAACAATATCTGGAAATACGAAACATCCGGAACCAGCTCTCCGCTTATCATCCGCCAGTCATTTTACAAAAACGCTTTCTTTCTGACTGCTGTCCTGGACCGCAGTGAGCTTTTTTCCGTGTTTCATCAGCTTCGCCTCGTCCTGTTTTTCCTGATTGCCTTTGCCATATTGCTGTTTTTCCTTTATCTCAGTGTTCTTGTCACCCTTTTAATCCGCCCTTTACAAGTACTCGTCACACAGATGAACCGCATCAAAAGCGGTGATTTCTCCGAGTATACCATTGCCGAGAATACGGCTCTGGAGCTGCGTGAGGTATATACAGCCATGAATGCAATGACAAGAGAAATTGACCATTTAAAAATAGGTATTTATGAGCAGAAACTGCTTGAACAGGAAGCAAAGCTTCAGCTTTTACAATTACAGGTCAAGCCCCATTTTATCTTAAACGGCCTGAATACCATTATGGGCTTTGCGCAATCACATGACTTTGAAATGACACAGAAAATGACGTTCTTTCTTTCCCGCCATTTCCGTTATCTGCTCTATCAGGAGCATTTGGTATCCCTGGCGGAAGAACTCGAACATATCAAAAACTATCTGGAAATCCACCGTATGAAACACCAGACAGTTTTTTCTTATATCATAAACGTACCGGAGGAATTATATGAAACGGAAATCCCTATTCTTTCCTTGCAGACCTTTGTGGAAAATTCCCTGAAATACGCCCGTACCAGTGAAATCAAAATCACGATAACGGGACAGCTCATAAAAAAACAGGAAACAGATTTCCTGATGTTGCAGGCAACGGATAACGGCGTCGGTTTTTCAGAAGAACTGCTCTCACAGTTACCGCACCCGGAAAAAGGCCTCCTGTCCAGGAAAAACGCTGGTATCGGCATGTACAACGTCAACCAGCGCCTGACCATTTTATATCATGGCAGGGCGCGCCTGCATGTTGCCAACCAAAAGCAGGGCGGAGCACAGATCACAATCCTGCTCCCGTTTTCTGAAAATACCTGATTTTAAAAAGAAATGACAATCGATCGATACCTCTTTTACCAGAAAGGAATAAATTTTATGAAACTCCTGTATAACCGGATCACGCCTATCCGTATCCAGAAACAGAAACAAAAAAGAATCCGAAAAAATACAGCTTTTTTAGCTGTTATACTATGTCTCCTGTCCACCTGTCATTCCATGGCAGCTGAAGAACCTGTCACAATCAATGTTATGATTGCCTATGATTTTTTTATCCCGGATGATTTTGAGTTGATTGCTGCCCATGCCGACGCATTGATGTGGGAAAAACGTCAGTTTCATGTACAGTTTTATCCTGCATTAATCATTGACAGAAAACGGCAAATGGAGCAGCTTGAAAAACAAGGCATCACAATCGACGTATCCACAACGACTGAAGACGAACACCTCTGTCTGGATCTTGATCCCCTGTTGCCCATCTGGGAACAGGATATTTGCGAAATTGCAACCGAAGAAGAAATAGAACATACGAGACGAAATGGCAAACTCTACACCCTTCCATCCAAAGCTGATTATGTAGCTTCCTTTGGGATTGTGTTTCGAAAAGATATTTTAGAGAAATATGCGATTGACCCTGAAAATATCCAGACAATCCAGGATCTCGACACACTTTTTGAAAAACTCAGCCAGAACGAACCAGACCTTATCATGACAGCGCCACTTTGGACACATTCCGGTTTTCTACTCCGATACCATCAGTTTGACGCCGTAAAAAACTGCATTTTTACTATAGCGCCAACTGCAGAAGAAGAAATTGTCAATAAATACACAACAGACGAATATCTGTCATGGATTACGATGCTGTACAAATGGAATCAGGCCGGATATTTTCCGGAGGAGCTCCCGCTTCAAAATCTCAAAGGCTCCGAACTTATGCGGACTGGAAAGCTTTTTTCTTACTTTTGTGCCTGCAAACCCGGAATTGAATGGGAAGAAAATGTGAGCTCCGGCTGCGAATTGGTCAGCGTTCCTCTCATGGAGCCGCGCGTCACAAATTCATCTGCTGAAATTTCGTCATGGGGTATCATGAAAAACAGTAACCATCCGGAAGAATCCATGCAGTTTCTGTACGAAATTTATACCAACCCGGAGCTCATAAATCTCTTTCTTTATGGCATAGAAAATACTCATTATGTGCTTCTTCCGAATGGCACAATTGATTTCCCAGAGGGTATGACCGCAGAAAATTCCGGTTATTATCCAAACATCGGCTGGTCCTTTCCAAATCAAACACTCTCTTATATTTGGAACGGAAATGATCCCGATCTGTGGAAAAAAAATGAAATCTATCAGAACGAAGCCCGCCGGGATGCTTCTCTTGGATTTCGCTTTGATGACAGTGTCGTCGCATGGCAAAATAATGCATTAAATGAAATCGCCGATACTTACGCTTATGGTCTTGAAACCGGCATGCTGGACCCTACTGTCTATCTGCCACAGATGCTGAACGAAATGGAAAAGGCGGGTGCCGCTGAAGTACAGGCGGAACTCAAAGATCAGTATGAAACATGGAGGAATACACAGAAACCATGAATGTATTGTTAGTAGATGACAATGTTCCCATTGTGCAGGGATTAAAGGATTCCATCCATTGGGCAAAGCTTTCTTTTCAACAAGTACTGGGCGCCTATTCTATGACAGAAGCCATAGAACAGTTTCGCTCCAAACAAATTGCTCTTCTGATCAGTGACATCGAACTGCCGGATGGTGATGGCCTTACTCTGATCTCCTGGGTAAAAAAAGCTTATCCGAACTGTGTCTGTATCATTCTGAGCAGTTTCCCGAATTTTGACTATGCCAAGCGGGCCATCAGCCTGGGCGTCTCAGAGTATTTACTGAAGCCGGTTGACAAACTGGAACTTGAGCATTCAATTACCAAATCCATGGCCCTCTATTACGGACAGACCGCGCAGACGCCCAAGAACAAAACATCCCCTTCTGTTTCTGAGTCGGTCCTGCATATCCAGCAATACATTGAGCAGCACCTAGCGGAAGAAATCTCCCGCAGCACCCTGGCCGAATCCTTCGGATTCAATCCGGAATATCTCTCCACAATGTTTAAAAAAGAAACCGGAGATACGCTTTCTGAATATATACAGAAAAAACGGTTGAGCGTTGCGCGCAAGCTTCTGCTCCAGACCAATCTTCCGATCAGCCTAATCAGCCAGAGCTGCGGTTATGAAACGCTTTCCTATTTCTCTACTGTCTTTCGCCAGAAAACCGGGATGTCTCCGCGGGAATACAGGAAAATACACGACACCGCAGAAAAAATATAAAGAGACAGGGCAGCTGCAAAATCTCCCTTTGCGCAGCTGCCCTGTTTTTAGCTGATCCTTCCATGTTCTACCGAATATACCTGATCTGTAATCCGCATTGTGGACGCTCTGTGCGATACCAGAACCACGGTCTTTCCTTCCCGCTCTTTATAAAGTGACTTCAAAATAACCGCTTCGTTCAGGCTGTCAAGGTTGCTGGTAGGCTCGTCCAGCAGCAACAACGGGGCGTCATGCAAAAATGCCCTGGCCAGACCGATTCGCTGTCTCTCTCCGCCGGACAACGTATCTCCCAGTTCGCCAACCTCTGTATCATACCCTTCTGGCAGACTCATGATAAAGTCGTGAATGGATGCTTTTTTACATGCACGCACCAGTTCTTCATCCGTAGCAGACAACTTTGCAATCTTCAGATTATTTTTTATACTGTCATGAAATAAATACGTTTCCTGCGTCACAAAACTTTCCATCGCCCGCAGATTTGTCGTATTTATCTCATTAATATCCTGTCCTGAGATCCCGATATTTCCTTTGTCTGTTTTCCAGAAACGCATCAACAGCTTTAAAAATGTAGACTTTCCGCTGCCGCTTCGTCCGGAGATTCCGATCACCGCATGCTTTGGAATCTCAACACACACATCTGATAAAATCGTTTCGTCCTTGTAGGAAAACGTGACATGCTCTGCCTGAGCCCCCCTGAAATCAACCTCCGGAAATCCGGACACATCCTCAACAACCGGCGTTTCTTCCAGAATATCCAACACACGCTCACCTGCCGCAAAAGTGTTCTGCAATGTACTTCCCAGATTTGCCAATGCCACTACCGGCCCGAAAGAACTCATAAGAGCTAATACCGCAAGCAACATTCCCTTAAAATCAATTACCCCATTCCTGCATAATCCCACTGCTGTAAAAATCATCAACAAATCAAACAGCAGAATCGCTGTATTCGTAAGCGCTGTATTTCTTCCGGTTACCCGCTTCATCTGCTCTTCTTCTTTTGAAAGCCCGTCGGTCCGCCCGTTCATGGCAGCCAAACGTACGGCGCCTGTACCGTATTGTTGAATTTCAGAAAGTCCCCGCAGACTATCCAGAACAAAGCTGCTGAGTTCACCGGATTTCTGGCGAAATTTCATTCCTGTATCTCCATTTTGCTTCGAAATCATCAGCGGAATGCTCACCCCTACCACGACATATGCCCCCAGTCCGATTAAACCAAGCGCCGGATGGAACTGTCCAAGGTAGAAACACATCACCACGCAGAACAGTACTGCAATCACAATCGGCGAAATGGTATGCGCATAAAAAACTTCCAGCAGTTCTATGTCAGATGTGATAACTGAAATCAGATTTCCTTTATCTTTTCCTTCCAGCTTTGCCGGGCAAAGTCTTCGAAGTGCCAGAAATACTTTATCGCGTATCAACGCCAGCAGCTTGAATGCGATAAAATGATTACAAGACTGTTCTGCATAGCGTAAAATACCCCGAAATGCCGCGAGAAGTACTGCCGTCAAAAAAATACAGGTTAAAGAAAACATTGTTTCCAATCCCATTGCATTCAATAAGGCATAACCTCCCAGCACTGTAATGAACGTAGCGCAAAGATGGCCACAAAGCCCCATCAGTATAGCAAGCAGCATATAACCGGTCAGAGGTTTTACCATCCCAATCAGATCAAGCATTACACGAAATCCACTTCTCTTCTTCATGCGTTTTCTCCTCCCCTCCCATACTGCTCCAGATCTGCCTGGGTATCCCACAATTCCGCATAGATTCCATGGTTTTTCAACAATTCTTCATGTGTGCCGACTTCTGCCAGGCAGCCTTTGTCCATTACATAAATCTCATCCGCCGGTACAACATTTGCAAGTCTGTGCGAAACCAGAATCACAGTTCTTCTTTTTGCCAGTTCAAAAATCTGCTCCATAATATCATTTTCGCTCTCCACGTCAATATTAGATGTGGCCTCATCAAATATGTAAACCTTAGCGTCAAATAGCAACGCCCTTGCAAGAGCCAGGCGCTGGCATTGCCCGCCGGAAAAATTCCCGGCATTTTCTGTAAGTTCCGTATCAAGCCCCTGTTCGGACCTCAGGAATTCTGCAAGATTCACCTGTTCCAACGCCCGCCAGAGCGCTTCATCTGAAGCATCCGGATTCCCCATAAGCAGGTTTTCTCTGACAGTTCCCTTAAACAGGTAACTGTGATGGCTGATATATACAAAATTTTTCAGCAGACTCGTCTCTTCGATCTCCCTGAGCTCATTATGTCCGATTTTCACACTGCCTTTATATCCTTTGTTCCTTCCCATCAAAACAGCTGCAATTGTGGATTTTCCACAACCGCTTTCTCCCACAATTGCCGTAAGCTTTCCCTGTTTAAAATTCATCTGGACATTCTGAAGCACCTCTCTGTCTTCTGTATAAGAGAAGCAGAGATTCTCGCATACAATGCTGGTGTCATCCGTTATCTTTTTCTTATGTTCCTGCGATTCCTCAGGCAGATCCAGCAGGCGAAAAATCTTATCACTCGCCGCCATTCCGTTCATTGCCACATGGAAAAAGGACCCTAGCTGACGCATAGGAATAAAAAAGTCTGCCGAAAGAAGAATAATAAACAATGCGCCTGCAAACTCTACTTTACCGGCTTTATACTGTGTAACAGCCATAATCATTCCAAGAGCTGCCCCACCATAGGCAATCAGATCCATAATGGTGATAGAATTCAGCTGCATGGTCAGAACCTTCATTGTAATCTTGCGGAACTTTTCTGCCTCCTCATTCATCTGCTGATTCTTAAAATCATCCGACTGGTAGATTTTCATTGTAGTAAGGCCCTGCAGATTTTCCAGAAAAGTATCGCCAAGCGCAGTATACTGTCCCCAATACTTTGCAAGCAGTTTCTTTGCCCAGGTCTGAACTGCCGCAATCGCCAGTGGAATCATCGGCACACAGATTAACAAAATGACCGCAGACGGTATATTCACAAAACACAATACGCCAAAGAGTGTCAACGGCGCCAGCATAGCATAAAAGAACTGTGGAAGATATGCGCCAAAATATGTTTCCAGCTGATCAACGCCCTCCACAGCAACCTGAATTATTTCCGATGTATGAACCTGCTCAAGATAAGAAGTTCCCAGCCGGAGTAATTTTTCATAAATCATCTGCCGAAGTGTTTTTTTCACTGCTTTGGAGGAAAGATAACTCATCCTTGCTGAGCCCTCCGAGCAAAACCAGCGAACCAAAACCGCCGTCGCCGCAATTGCTATTGTCGTAAGAAATTGCCGCTGCGTCACATCCTGTTTATAAATTCCCGCAATCAGCCAGCTAACAGATCCCATCATGGTAATGTTCGCGGCAAGAGAACACCACTGCAGAACAACATTATTCCTCACATACTTTTTGCTCTCACTGACTGTATTGATCAGGCGCTTATTGATCATCATGTTTTTAACCTCTCAATATATACTAGATAAACAACCTCAGAAAAAAGATCAAAACGTTTCCAAGGTTGTTTATCTGTTATCCTTATTCAGCTATTGTTTCCGTATTTGCCTCCGTTGTCACTTCTGCCATCGGCTCAGTTTCTGTCTCCGTCTCTGTTGCTGCTGTCTCCTCAGTTTCCGTACCGGTCTCTGTTGCTGCCTCAGTTTCCGTTTCTGTCTCTGCTGCCTCCTCAGTTTCCGTACCGGTCTCTGTTGCTGCCTCAGTTTCCGTTTCTGTTTCTGCTGCTGCCTCAGTTTCCATACCGGTCCCTGTTGCTGCCTCAGTTTCCGTTTCTGTTTCTGCTGCCTCAGTTTCCATTGCCGCTTCTGTCATCGGCTCAGTCTCTCCTTCTGCCTCTGTGTTCTCTGCTTCCTGTGCTTTCCGCTTCGCTGCATAAGTCCGGTTCTCTACTGTCTTGGCAGCTCCCGACTCGTCTCCGCCAATCGTTCCCGTATATGGCACAAAGTTTCCATCGTCATCCACATTGTTAAAAGTCACAGCTCCGTACCACAGCTTCGAAGTAAATGTAATTACACCGTTTGCGTACGTAAAGGTAGTCGTATTTCCACTCTCATAATTCAGAGTATACACGCCTTCTGCACTCGTAATCGTTCCGCTTCCTTTGCTTGTTTCCGGTGCGCTTATTATATACATCAAACGTCATAGCTGATGCATCAATCTCAAGGATCGGAGACATCATTGCGCCCATCGGAGACCAGCTGATATCTACCGCATATTTTCCGCCTGCCAGTACAGCAGTTTCACCTTCCCCTGTCCCCGGCCCATTTCCGCTTCCATGAACAGTTCCGGTATACGGCACAAAATTCCCATCGTCATCTGCATTGTTAAAACTTGCCGCCCCATACCACAGCTTGGAAGTGAATGTGATCACGCCCTTTGCATAGGTAAACGTAGTCGTGTTTCCATTCTCATAATTCAGCGTATATACGCCTGCTGCGCATGTAATCGTTCCGCTGCCCTTGCTCGCATCCGGAGCACTCTCGCCATATACGTTAAAGGTCATAGCTGCCGCATCAATATCCAGTACCGGAGTAATCATTGCTCCCATCGGAGACCAGCTGATATCCACCGTGTACTTTCCGCTTGCCAGTGCGGTTGTTTCTCCTTCTGCCTCGCTCTCAGATTCCTTTTCGGATTCTGTTTCTTTTTCTGTTTCCTTTTCGGATTCCTTCTCAGACTCACTCTCATTTGTTTCCGGTACATCGCCATAAACAAAATTCAGAGCAACCGTATCCGCTGCAAAAGAAGAAACCTTCCTTGTCACAGAAATTGTTCCATTGCTGTTCACGGTACCAGCCATCTGTGTGCCATCCGCTGCTACCAGCATAAGAGTACTTCCATCAACCTTATAAGTACCATTCTCTGACTCGTTGTACTCATTTCCCATCATATTAAATGTGACAGAATAACGGTAAGTACTATCTGCATTCAGTATCATAGAATATGCATAAACCACCTGTGATCCCATTGCAGTTTTTGTGTAAGTTCCACTGTAAGTACCAGTTTTCAGTACTCCTGTCTCATTTCCGCCTGGTTCTGTCTCAACCGGTTTCTCTGTTTCTTTTTCCGTTTCTTTTTCTGTTTCTGATGCAGTTCCTGTCCCCATCAATGTAGCTGTATAAGGCACAAACTTACCTGATGCGTTCTCATTATTGAAGCTTGCCGATCCGTACCACAACTTGGATGTAAATGTAATCACGCCATCTTTAAAAGTAAATTTCGTTTTCTTTCCTGTCGTATAATTCAGTGTAAATACGCCTTTTGCATATTTAATCGTTCCGCTTCCGCGGCTCGTTCCTGATGCGCCCTTATTATAGAGATTGAACGTCATATTTTTTGCATCAATATCAAGGATCGGCGAAAACATCGATGCCATTGGAGACCAGCTGATGTCTACTGCATACTTTCCACCAACAAGTCCTTCCGCACTCACAACCGGATCCGCATTGCTTTCGGTTTCTTTTTCACTCTCTTTTCCATTATCTGGCGTAGTTGCCGGGCTGCTGCTCACAGACGGAGAATAGCCATACGTAAAAGTAACCGTAGCCGGAGAAAAAGCAAAGGAAGAAAGATATCCTGTCAGCGTTACTGTGTTTCCACTGATACTTCCGGACATGCTTTTTCCACCGGTCAGCGTAATCGAGCTTCCATTGATTGTATACGTTCCATTGTCTGTTTCATTATAATCAGATCCCATTACATGAAACTTTACACTGTAAAAATATGTTCCATCTGCATTGAATGTAATCGTGCACGCATACACCAGTGGATTTCCCATCGCCGTTGTGCTGTACGTTCCGCCGTAGGTTCCTGTCTTAAAAGCAGAAGCTCCATCTTTGCTTCCAACAGAATCTGCCGCATTCTCTGCATTCAGAGCCATTGATTTACTGATAATCGCTTCTTTGTCAATATCCGCAATCAGTTTCTCCTCCGAGATCATAAACTCCGGATAGGCCACTTCTTCACTGCCTTCTTCCGTAAACTTTGGCTCTGTAGCTCCAAACCAGAATGGAGATACAAAAATAATTCTTCCATCTTCGCCAATCTCAAATTCTGAGATATAATCGCCTTCCACTACCTGTTCTCCGTTTACAATATAGTATACGAAGTAATACTTTGTTTCCTCCGGCTCCGCTTCTGCGCCTGTCTCTTTTGCAGCCGTCTCTTCTGCTTCCGCCTCCGCTTCTTCTTCCAGCTTAGCTGTATACGGTACGAAATTTCCTGCTTCGTCCTCACTGTTAAAGCTTGCAGAACCATACCATAACTTAGAAGTAAATGTAATCACACCGTCTTCATAAGTAAATTCTGTTGTGTTTTCCCCATCCGCAAAATGCATCGTGTACACATCATCTTCAAAAGAAATCGAACCGTTTCCTTTTTCTGTATCCGGATCTGATGCACTATACAGTATAAAAGTCATATTCTCTGTGTCGATATCAAGCACCGGCGCAAACATTTCCGCCATCGGTGACCAGCTGATGTCTACAGAATATGCACCTGCCTCCAGATCTCCTGCCGGTGTCTGTTTGAATACTTTTCCAGCGCCCTTTTCCGTATCAGAAAAATCCGTATTACGGGAGAATACAAAATTCCCCTCCTCATCAATGCGCAGATACATCGTTACTGCCAGATCTTCTGAAACGACCAGTTCACATTCATAAATATTTTCCAGATCTGTCACAATCGTTCCGGCAAAATTGTAGCTGCCTGTTACCGTCATATCCTGTGCAGGCATAACCTTCGGAAGATTTTTCCACTCCGTGAACACAAACTTTTCTTTTTCCGGAGCCTCCGGTGCTTCCGGCGTCTCGCCCTGCTGATACTTCTGCTCCGTAAATGCTTCCCCGTCCAGCAGGTAAGTTAAAGTATATCCCTCATCCTCTGCTGCGAATGCGACAAAGCTGCCCGAAAAAACGGCAATGCAAAGCATCAGCAGCGCAGCCAGCATCATTCCCACGCCATGGCAACGTTTTTTTACATGAAACATAATTTTCTCCTCTTCTTTCTTTTTATTTAGCAATTACAAAATACCAAACGATAACGATATTTTGCAAAATACTCTAATTTCAAATCAACAACAAAATCTGCACGCTACAAAATGATCGGGTTCCACTTCCGTCAGTTTGCACTCTTCTGTCTCACAATCCGCACGTGCGGCGGGACAACGCTTACAAAAGCGACAGCCTACCGGTGGATTAATTGGGCTCGATACATCCCCTTTCAGCGTAATCCGTTTTTGGTCGGAATTCACATCAATGGAAAGAACGGCAGAGATCAGCGCCTTTGTGTATGGATGAAGCGGATTCGCAAATATCTTTTCTGAATCGCCATATTCTACGACTTTCCCGAGATACATAATCGCCATCCGATCGCAGATTTTTTTCACTACAGCCAGATTGTGAGAGATAAATAAATACGTAGTTCCCATTTTTTTCTGCATATCCATCAGTAGATTCAGTATTTGCGCATGTACCGATACGTCCAATGCGCTGACCGGTTCATCGCAGACAAGATACTCCGGCCTCAGAATCAGAGCCCGGGCAATTGCAATACGCTGCTGCTGACCTCCGGAAAAATCAGAAGGATACCGATACAGATCAGCCTCACTTAACCCTACACTTTCCAGCATTCTGACAACCATCTCTTTTTGCTGCGAAAGCGTATAACCGCCGCGGATCACTAACGGTTCCGCGATCAGTTCAAATACTGTAAATCTCGGATTCAGGGAAGACCCCGGATCCTGAAAAATCTTCTGCATCCGCTTGCGCATTTCCCGAAACTGCTGCGTCGGCAATTCGTTGATATCCTGGCCGTCAAACAGCACCTTCCCTGCGCTCGGCTTCAAAAGTCCCAGCGTCGCATTGGCAAATGTCGATTTCCCGCATCCGCTCTCTCCCACCAGGCCGAACGTTTCCCCGCGGTGAATCTGTATCGATACATCTGTCGCTGCCTGCAAATACTTTGGTTTTGAAAATAACGCGTCTTTTTTTACCGGAAAATTGACACAAAGCCCGGAGGACTCTACCAGAATTTTATTTTTATGGCTCATGCGCTTCCTCCTGTATCCAGCATCGTACCTGCCGTCCATTTTCCAAAGTCCGCAAAGGCGGCATATATGTTTTGCATTTCTCTGTCGCGCAGGCGCATCTGGGATGAAAATAGCATCCGGATGGTTTATTCATCGGATTTGGCAAGGAATCCGGAATCTGGATGAATTTGCCCTTTTTATCCTCCATCTTTGCCACTGAGCCAATCAGACCTTTTGTATACGGGTGCAACGGCTCACGAAATAATTCCTTTGCCGGTGCTTTTTCCACAATTTTACCACTGTACATCACGCAGATTTCATCTGCCATATGTACTACTACGCTGAAATCATGTGTAATCAGCAGCAATGCCTTATGATGGCTTTTCTGCAGATCGGATAACAGATCCAGCACCTGCGCCTGAATGGTCACATCCAAGGCTGTCGTCGGCTCATCCGCGATGATCAGATCCGGATTACATGCAAACGCCATGGCAATCAAAACGCGCTGACGCATGCCGCCCGACAATTCATGCGGATAGGCCTTGTAGCGAACCGCCGGATCTGGCACACCCACGAGCTTTAACGCCTCTATGGAATGTTCCTTCGCTTCTTTTTTTGATACATTGAAATGTCTGATAAATATCTCATCCAGCTGTTTCCCTATGGTCATTACAGGATTTAATGCTGACAGTGCATCCTGAAAAATCATGGAAATTCTTTTGCCTCGGAAATCCTGCATATCTTTATCGCTCAGTTCCCGTATGTCTGTACCGCACAGCTCCATTTTGTCTGCACGCACAATCGCGCCTGAATTTCCCAGCAGTTTCATGGACGCCAGGGATGTAACGCTTTTTCCGCACCCGCTTTCTCCCACAAGAGCAACGCATTTTCCTTTCTCAATTTCCAGGTCTATCCCCTCTACCGCACGGATGATTCCAAGTTCATTTGGAAAAACCACTTTCAGGTTTCTGATATCAAGTACTCTTTCACTCATCTGCGGTTCCTCCTGTCTCCACATCATTCATAGACTGGAAAACCTCTTCCAGATAACGATGATTCAGCTGCCGATGCATCACATACGCTCCGCTTTTTCGCTTCATCTTCGGATTCAGAATTTCTTCAATTGCCAGTCCGAGGCGCATAAATGCAAACACAGACAGAAAAATTCCAATTCCCGGTGCAAGAATCGTCCACCAGTGTCCAAACAGCATCGAGCCGCCGCTTTGCGCATCAGCAAGCATTTTTCCCCAGCTGATTGCAGTTGGATTGCCAAGTCCCAGGAAACTCAGTCCTGCTTCTGCGATCATAATCCCCGCACACGTAAGCGCAGTGTTCATTACAACCAGATGGGAAACGCCCGGAAGAATATGCCGAAACATAATGTACTTTTTTCCCGCCCCGGCCAGCTCCGCCGCCTTCACATAATCGGAATTTTTCAAAAGGAGTACCTGGGAGCGCACAACTCTGGAAAGGCTCTGCCACCCGAAAAGTACAAATACAAGCACAATGACTACGTAGCTGTGCCCGAAAATATTTGTAATCACAATCGTAAGCGGCAAAGTCGGAATCACAATCATGATATCCACGATACGCATCAGTACCATATCCACAATGCCTCCCAGATAGCCTGCAGCCACACCAAGAACAGAGCCGAGCACTGCAATCGCCAGTCCCGTAATGATGCCGACGCTTAAAGATACCCTTGTTCCATAAATCAGCATGCTGAACACGTCCTGTCCCGTCGTAATGGATGTCCCCAGCAGATGCGTCAGGCTTGGGGAAAGCCCTTTGTCAACACGCTGCGTTACGTCATAAGGATCATATGGTGCAATCCATTTTGCGAATACCGCAGTCAGAACCAGCAGCAAAACAACGATCATACCGATTCTTCCCTGCCTGTGCTTCCAGATCTTTCTGACAAATGCTCCGCTCTTATTTTTCAGTATTTTTAAATTTTCAACTTTACTTTTCATCTCTTCTCCCCTAACGTTACACGAGGATCCAGCAAACTGTAACATAAATCTGTAACAAGATTTGCCACCAGCGCAAAAGCGGATAAAAATATCATAATCCCCATCATAAGAGGATAATCATTTGTGTTATTCGCCTCTAGGAACAGTGTACCTACACCGTTCCAGTTGAAAATCTGTTCAATCACCACCGAACCGCCAATCAGACCGGAAATGCTCATTCCGAGACTGGTGGCAATAGGCAGCATGGCATTACGCAGCGTATGCTTGTAAATAACTGCAGTATTGGAAACGCCCTTCGCCTTTGCCGTAATAATAAAATTTTCATTGGATACCGCAATCACACTGTTTCGTGTACTCTGAGCATAAGAAATGATTCCGCCAATGACACTGCTGATCACAGGAAGAGCCGCATTATATGCAACATTCAGCACACTTTTTGCATTCCATCTAAACGAAGACACCATGTTCTGGTCTGTGTATGCCGGGAATATCTCCCACTGAAAACCCAGAAAAAATGCAAGAAGCAATGCAAGAAAGAAAGCCGGCAACGCAGTTGTAATGGTAGATGCGTTCATCAGCGCCCGATCCTGCCATCCGCCTCGTTTCCAGGCGCAGAATGCGCCGATCAACATACCGAAGAAAAGAGAAATCAGCATACTGGATACCGACAATACAAGCGTCCACGGAAGTCTGGCAAAGATCAGATCAATAACCTTCGGACTTCCTGACTGGTAAGACGTTCCCAGATCGCCTTTACATAAATTTGATATGTATCTGCAAAACTGTGACCAGGTCGTTCCATCCAGCCCGTACTGCTCCCTGGTAAGTTCCTTGATCACCTCATACTGTGCATCGGACATGTTTCCCTGTGCCGGATAATAACGGGAACAGGGATCGTCCACTCCAATACGCGGAATAAAGAAACACAGCGTCACTACGACTGCAAACACAAAAACGGTATACAAAATTCGTTTGACTATATAGATCTTTCCCATTCTTTACTCCACCTTTTTCAGTGCACACAACGTCTTTGTATGAAACACCGTCTGTCCCGGAACTACTTGGTAGCCGGAAAACCGGTCTGTCCGCGCTACAGACAGCACCTCAGCAGAATACAGCGGAATTTTATAATACGCCTGCGCAGTCTTTTCCTGAAGCTCATAAATCAAATCCACCTTCAGATCCTGATTCAGGGTATAACGCATCTGTTCAATCAATTCTGTCATTTCTTCATCCTGGTATTTTCCATAATTAGACGAACGTTCTCTTGTCACAAAATGAGCTCTGTACATGGTATCTGCATTCGCCATAGACAAAATGACCGCCTGTACTGTCATATCAAAATTACTCGAATAAAGATACGTGGTCTCCGGCGTCGAACCGGACGCTTTAAATTGTATTTCAATTCCGATTTTCTGGAACTGCCTCTGCAAATAAGCAATCAGATCCTGCTGACCGGAAGACGCCAGTATCTCAAAAGAAATCCGTGCCCCATCAAGAATACGGTAACCACTTTCATCCTTCTTTGGACATATGCTATCCAGTATTTCATTGGACTGCGCAATTTTCTCCTCCATATCACCGGACAGAATATCGGAATTTGCGTTATATAGCAGCTCATTGGAGGAAAGAATCAATCCTGCCGAAACCGTCGTTCCTGCACCATTCAGAATTTTATCCACAAGTTCATCCTGATTAATTGCCAGTGCGACTGCTTTCCGGAAGTCTACATCCCGAAGAAGAACTTTCATTCCTTCCTTATATGGATCCGACGGATTCACATTCAAAACCAGCGACGTAACCGATGTGCCGGGCGAACGGGAAATATAAATGTTTTCTTCTTTTTCAAAAAGTGTCAGATAGTCGGAGCTGACAGCCGAATCCAGAATATCCACATATCCTTTGAGGAAAGCAAAAATCGCCGTATTGGAATCAAGATAAAGCATCAGCTTAATTTTATCGACTTTATACAGCGGCCCTCCGTCCTCATCCGTCAGATGATAATTCGGATTGCGATCCAATGTAATCAACTGACCGTTTGTCTCCTCCCGGTTCAAAATCCACGGCCCGCTCCCTACAGGGTTCTGATACTGTTCCAAAAATTCACCCTGGGGGTTTTTGTTGTTCAGCTGCTGCTGTTCACTGACCATCGGTTCCCAAATATGTTCCGGTAAAATCAGAATCGTGTTAAAAAGTGTTGTCACTGCTCCCAGCACTTTGTTTACCAGAAGATACATAACGGTATCCTCTTCCCATTCTTCAATCGGAAAAGTACCGCTGTAATCCGGATGTCCTGCAGTAAACATTCCCTGCTTTACCAGTTCTCCCTTTGAAGACTCATGCAACAGATCTGCTGTCCAGGCCAATGCACCGGCATGATTGCTGAGTGCATTATCAGTCGCCACATCAAACGTATAATATACGTCTTCTACCGTAAGCTTTTCGCCGTCTGACCAGTAAATATTATCAAACAGCTCCAGCCTCACAACCATGTAGTCTTCTGATGTTCCACTGTAATATTCCTCTACTGCCTGATAGTCAATGGCCCCGTCATACGTCCCGTCATCTGTTAGCGGCTTTCCCTCCAGATCCACATAACACCACTGCTTTGCTGTGAGAGCTTCAAACGTTCCCGTTTCATCATCATACGAAAACAGCGTATTATACAGCATGCTCGCTACCGTCGGTGCAATCCCGTCTCTCGAAAGCCATGGCATAAAAGAAGACGGAAATGAGGTTCCCACATAGCCTACATACAAACTGGAGGAATCATCGGTCTTTCGTGTATCAATAGAGGTACTACAACCTGTCAGATTCACGATCAGCAGGCATATCATTGACAGCGCCGCTATTTTTCTTGTCATACGGAAACCGTAGTTTCCTGTACGGCAGCTTTTACGCTTCAACGCCTGTCACCTCTGAAACCGGATATGCCAGCTGTTTTCCAAATCCGTTTTTGGATGCAGAATTGTCATAAATTTCTTCAATCCGGAAAATGTAGGCCGGATAACTCAGCCATCTGGTCATATCTGGTGTATGATAGACGTCATGCTGCGCATTGATAAACTGCTGGTACAGTTCTCTCTTTCCTGAAATGTTCTCATCGTAAATTTCCACTTTTCCTTTTAATTTGTAGGAAATACCAGGCGGCTGATGAAAAATCAACGCAGCCTCCTTATTTACCTGATAATTGATCCATGTGTGTGACTTTGCCATCTCCAGACTGCCCAGCTTTGATAAATCTACTCTGTCATATGCATCTTCGCCATACATGTATTTGATCAGAAGTTCCATACCGCGCTGCCCGTATGTTTTATCCTCCGGATCATACGTTTTGATATGCGCAACGTATGCCTCCAGCGTCTCTTCCAGATATTCATCCTTAGGCAGAAAGCCAACGCCTTTTATACTTGCATTCGGTCCTGCCGGCCCATAGGAAACAAATGCCGGTTCATGGGAACAGAAATTCAAAAACAATTGTTCTTTTGATCCCATTACGCCATTGTACATATCAATAACATGCTTTGCTCTTTTCTTAAAAGCCCAGTCAAAAAATCTCTGTGATGATTCCATAGGTTCCTCCCATTTCTGCTCTGTTTTCCTTTTCATCATTTATCTGCAACTACTGTGCACTCATATCTTGCCAGCCCCGCTGATTTACGCACCCGAAGCCCGTTAAAAGTAAGCTTTCCACCTTCACAGGAACATGTTCCGGCCGGCACGGTAGCTACCTGTTTCAATCCACGCACAGATGTCTCCGGATGATCCGGATACTGTTTGATATAACCGTTAGCCGTATTAATTGACAGAATTCCTGTCTCTGTAAAATCCGCCGCCGTTGCTTCGTAGCTTCCGTCTGCATACACCTTTACCTTCACATCAAAGGTTTCATTCTCTCCCGTCACCTCTCCGTTTCCGGAAAGCTCTGCGATCACAGACGGTTCCTCTATCCTTGTAAACTCCAGTTTTTCTCTCTCCTGCGCGTTTGTATCAGGATACACGGACACCTGTAATGTTTCAGCATCTACGACATCGCAGGAAATCCGGGAACCACCGTCCGGCTCCAGGGCCAGCTGCGTGGTGTTAACACCGTACGTTCCTGTTTCATACCAGAAACACATCTGACCATCCTGCTCATAGCGGATCATATGCATATAGCTGTCGTCTTCGTAGAAAGCAACCGTATGCAGATACGTCACACCGTCTTCTGCCATATCCGCCGCTTCATAGCTTCCGACCTGAAACTCTGATTCCGTATCCGGCGCATCATAATCTTCCGGAATAACAACCGCAATCAACTGCGCATCCGGATTATCGTCCGAAGTCGTCGTAGCCTTTGCAGAACCGTAGTAAATGTAATCACAGCCGGTAAAATCAAGGCTTCCATCCTCCGTCACAACAAAACTGCTCGTCAAACCGTCAGATACTGATTTTTCTTCTCCGTTAACGGTCTCATACACCATAATGTACTCGTCTTCGGACTCCTGAAACGTTCCTGAACTCTTATTTGTGGCAAAATCAACCGTATTGGAAAACAGGAAATTTCCATCTTCTTCCAGACGGAGATAAATAGTCAGATTCATTCCAAGCTCCGTCAGATCAACATAATAATCATTGGCAACCTCTTTCGTATCCGTTGCTTTTTTCTCTTCTGACTGTCCGCAGCCTGTCATACCCAAAACCAGAACTGCCGCCATCAGACCTCCCAAATATCTGCCAGCTGATTTTCCCATCTCTATTTCTCCGTATCTTCCTCTGTTTTCTCAGTACTTTCTTCTTCCGTATCCTCTTCTTCCACTTTTACAAGCTCCATCTCTGTAGCGGCACCGCCTGTCGGGAGCTTGCCCGTGAGACATCCCTTCTCATCTGAAATGAGAAACACAGCCGTATACTCACCCAAAACATCATCTGTAAAAGTAATCTCCGTGCCTGCCATCACATAAGTTCCTTCTGCCTCCAGAGCCGGCATCTCTCCGCCGCCATTTAACGCAACCTCCATCGGCGCCCTGTAGTAAGAATAAGTGCCATCCTCCTTCAATACAATATCAATATCAACAGCAACATCACATCCCATTGCTTCAATTTTTTTCACACCGGAGTATGTGCCAAACAGATCATAAACTGCCACATCCATACTTGCCGAGACAGTCTCATCCGCTGCAGAAGTTGCAATTATTGTCGTAACTCCATATCCAGTCGCTGTAATCACACCTTCTCCGGAAACCTCTGCAACCGAATCATCATACGTAGAAAAAATAATCTCTTCATTTGCATCATCCCCTGAAATTTCAAGAGCTGCCGCTGCGTCATATGTGCTCCCAAGCCCCGGAATCAAATGTGCCGCTTCCTCAAATTGAATACTTTCCGGTACCTTTCCCTGTGCGCCTGCAGCCGCCGGGATGCCCAGTACGCAAAGTGTTGCCATTCCTGTTGCAAAAAGTTTTTTCCGATTCATCTTCTTTTCCTCCTCTTATTGATAAATCCTTTTCTATCTGTATTTCGGATTTTACACTCCCGTTATAAATCCAAAGATACTGTTAAAGTTATTCCTTACTGACTGTGATTCTGTGCTTTTTACAACCCCAGCCGGAATTACCAGCGTATAATCGCAATTACTTTCCAGCGCTTCATCAAACACAATGCGCATCTCTCTTCCATCTGTCGCAACATGGTATTCGTCCAACAGCTGGTTTCCTGACGCAACTATAATCTTTGAAAACGAATCTTCATCAACCGCTGCAATCATGCGGTCGAATGTCACGGTAATCTCTTGCGTATCCGCCGGAATCGTCACAATCTCGCTCTCCCGGCAGGGAACAATTACCGGCTCCGGTGTGACGCTTTCAATCGATAGACTATTCGTCGGTTCTTCATAGCTCAGTCTGATTACGGCCTCTCCCGTTTCCGATATTGATGCAACCGTAATCGCCAGGCCATTATAAACCGTTGCATTTCCATAGGCATCGTATCCGTTCGTATTCGGATAAGTCTCCGGTGTAATCTGATCTCCTGCCAGATAGTAATCCTTCGGATCATAAGAAATTTTGTTGCCTGAACCCATCGTAAGATAATTCAGTATTTCATCTTTTCCATCCGCTTCAAGAGCACTGATGAACTTCGTACTCGTATAAGAGTTATCATATTTGAATCCAAATGCATTCCAGTTTCCTTCCAATTCTCCTTCATCTAAAGAAGCGTCATATGAAGAACTCTCACAACAGGCTCCTTAAGTCGTGTCAGCTCTCCTGCATTCATCGTTGGGCTGACGACCTCAATCACCAACAATTCTGTAAACAGCGAATCCGAATCCTTTAATTTTACAAAGATCGCGTCTCCTCTCTCATTTGACGGCCGAAGCGTGTAAACGTGCTCCGCCTCGTTTAGCGAAGCAATATCCAGATATTCGATTACTTCCGGATCAACCCATCCTAACAGCCATTTGCTAAATGCATTATGATCCGCTGTGTTGGAATCCATCATATCCATTCCACCAAGTCCGCCTTCTAAGGCTCCTCCGGTATATGTGTTCCCGTATCTGGTTCTCTCTTTCGTATCATAACTGTAATAATCATTTAATCCGAGCAAATGTCCTGTCTCGTGCGTCAGAGAATTGACATTGCATACAAGCGGCGGCACCGATGACCAGACTGTCGTTCCCGGCACGAAAATGTACCCTGTCACTTTTGCATCCCATTCTTCCGGAGAATTCATCCAGGAGGACCGGTATGCGCAGGACCACATCCCCGTATCGTTGTCCATGTTTCCTGCCCAGAGGACATAAAGAGAATCAATAACACCGTCCTTATCTGCATCATATTCCGTCAGATTCAGTCCCTCTTCCTGAATATAATAATTCAGCACTTCTTCCATAATCTCTTTATCCGATTCGTACTTACCTCGCTCTTTTTTCATGCGGTACCAGTCCAGCACGGTCCCATCAATCGTCAGATTTCCATAGGAAGACCTGTAATAATATGCACTGAGCGAAGTTCTGTTTGACAGTCCAAATAATGCCTCTTCGATTCCTTCTGCCGTAATAAACCGCGGCCTTTTGTAATCCGGAAAATCAATTAAAAGTACCAACGGCCTTGCAGTTCCAAGAGACGGCATGCTCTGCTGTAGCATCACGGTTCCATTTTCAAATGCACGCACAACAGGCGCCTCTTTTCCACTAACATCCTGCGGCTCATACACCACTGTATCTTCCTGTTCCCGTTCGACCTTTTCAATAAACTCCAGTGTAGTCCCTGCCGTCCAGTACACTCCATACCCGCTTGCCGGATCAATATTCCCGCTTCTCGGAAGCAGATACGTCGACGCCGGGAAAACAATCCCATCTTCTTCATATGTAAAATCCAATGTAAACTTCTCATCCAGCTCCGCATCATTCGTAATTCTGCGAGGAAAATATGTTACTGTACCATTGCTTTCCTCAAATGATATGGTTCCCATCGCTTTCACGAAACCGTCGACGCCGCGAATTACAAACACGTCTGCATCATAAAGAGAAAGTGTGTAAGTCCCCATTGCATGCTCTGCATCATATGAAACCGGAGCATCCGTATAGGTAAACACAATGTCCTCTGCCGTATCCTTCCCCCGATTCAAGCTCATCGTAAATAAACGTCCGACCATTCAAAACGTCCGGGAGTATTTGCATTTCAGCTGCCCTTACTTTCTGATCCATCCCCCACATGCAGCACATACCGGTCACCATAGCCATTCCTATCAAGAATTTTTTCATATCGAAATGTCTCCCTTTCTCTTCTCGAAATGCGCTGAAAATCTATTGACTCATTTTCGTTATCAGTAAATAGTTTAGAGTTATTCTATGCTAATATATATTAGTCTTCACTAACTCATAGCAAATTATAAATCGGCATTTCTGCCGATTTTTCTTTAAATCATTATATATGAATGGAAACTTTCAGCCGCAGCCCGCAAACAGTTAGTTTTATCTAACGCCTTTTTATACTATCACACTAATTTTACATCGTCAAGTAAAACCTGATACCAAGAACTTACCCTTTAAAAATAATGGAGCCTTTGGGTAATTCCCAAAAGCTCTTGATTCAACATTTTCAGCCTTACATCTTTCCGTTTCAAATTCCAAGTTTCTTTGTTTGATTTAACAGAATGTCACTCTGATCGGGGTACGCATTCCAGTATTTACCCACGAAAGCACTATTTCCATTCCTGAGTGCTCTTCCCTGTAATGGCAGTGCTATCAGATTTCCGTTCCTGCTTGCCGTGGGATGGATAACATTCTGTCATTCCATCGATTATTCACAGAGAAAAATACCCACCGTTTGCCCATCTCTTTGCATATACATCGGTTCTTCCCCAGAACATTGCAAATACTGGTTGGCTAAATCTTTCAAAATGTCTTTATTCAGAATACGTTCATCCTAATACAGATCATATTCTTCTATAACTTTCAATTTTTTCACTAAATGCATTTTCTGTCTCATACGAAATATTTGCTTCTTCCAGTTGTTCTTTTAATCTCTTATTTTTCATCCTGAAGGATCCATACTAATTTTCGAAGCGAAACCAGATTATATGCTTCTGTATTCATGATAACAGCATTCCTTATGTATAGGTCAGAATGATTGTCTATAATCCACGCCTTACAAACGATTTATATTTCTTTGTAAAATAGAAAATTTTTACTCCAACATACTCTTCACGTTCTTCTTTACTAGAGAGAGTCTCCATCAGTTTTTTCAACGTAATTGAATTGCACTTTCCCTCTCTATTCAACTTATCCATCATAAGTTTTGCTCTTTCATAGGTATCTCTTCTGCCTTTTAATACTTCAGTGGCAGTATCTCTGATGGTTCCATCTGCCTTTCTTATACCATTCAAATGCAATGTCTCATTGATATCCGTTTCCATATCTTTGTCAAACGGATTTGTATGGATTGTTCCGTCTGGCTTATATGCGATTTTATCCATTTGTACTTTGTTAAGCGGACTCAAAAATAACTCGTTTTCTTTCTTGTATGCATCACAACAAAGAACCTTTCCCTGCTGCCCCGTTGCTTTCTCTCCTCCATCACATACACCAAGCATGTTGCTGTAGTTAATGGCATTTTCCTTGTCCTTACTGAGCGGCACCAAATGCTCCACTCTGGAATGATTGTCGTCTTTTATTCGTTTCATACAATAAGCACATAATCCATGCTGCTCGTGAATGAGAATACGCTTCACTTCATCCTTCGGGAAATCATTATTAAAAATATTTCTGATAGCTGTAGTATTACCTTCCTCGATTGCTTTCCAGGCTTCACTCTTTCTAATCCCGATAATACGCTCCTTTACAGAAGACGATAGTCCTTCCTTTTCTATAAAAATCATACGTATACCTCCGTCAGATTAAAGATTACTGATCAGCTTTGCATCATCAATAATCCCTGCAACTCTCTTATATTCCGTATTATCCTCACCTAAAACAGCTTTAAGTTTTCCTAATGCTTCATCTGCTTTATCAAAATCGTCATCTTCAAGTGCCGCATCAACCGCATCCATATGAATCTTAATATTCTTAGGCCTTGATACGCTTTCCTGTCTGAACAGCAGCACATCCTCTACCGGATATCCATAGCTATCTGGAAGATAGGTCGCAGTCTTCTTATCATCAAGGAAAATTAAATTCGCGTTTTTGGCAGATGAAATCACAATTGGCGAATGTGTCGCTATAATAAACTGTACATTAGGAAACGATGCATTTAATGCTTTGATGATATTCCACTGCCACTTTGGGTGAAGGTGCATGTCAACTTCATCAATAAGAACGATTCCTTTAACTTCCGAAAGATTACTAAGATCAGGATTTATAAGTGCCACTCTGTATGCCAGATCCATCATCATCCATAATAAAGATTGATATCCCGCACTCAGCTTAGAGATCGCCATTTCTACTTTGTCATCCCTATAAACCAGTTCTTTGAACTGACCTGAGTAATAAATTTCCGGCATATTTTCAAGTTCATTTATTTCTTTCATAAAAACAGCAATTATTTTCTTAAAAGTTTCATATTCACAAATTTTTCTGCCCTTATTGACTGTAGCAATTTCCTGGTTCATACACCATTGCTGGATTGCTTTTACATCCATAGAAAAATCCAGGCAGCCAATGTATCCGCATCGTCTGTCATCCAGTTTTTTCTTCAATTCATTTCCAAAGTCTCCACGTCTTACTTTCCATACTCTAGCCGCACTCTGGTAACTGAGAAGCGGCAGTGAAGTACCTGGTTTATTTGTAAGCTTTTTCATCCACGCACATACTTTACGGTCATCAGTTTTTGTATGTGTAGAGGATATTTGCTCCTTAATACGGTTCCAGGTGTAATCATCTGAATCTGTTTTTAGACTGCATCCTACCGAAACAGGCTCACAATAAGAAACCATTTGGGAATTATCGCCCACCCGGTTTACAACAATATGAACGTCTTCTTTGGGTATATTTTTTGCGCTGACTCCTTGTACATTTACAAAGAGTCCGCTAAGAGCAATCGCAATACCATCCAGCACAGAAGTTTTTCCAGTACCATTATCACCTATCAGAAGGTTGGTTCCCGGCTGGAGATCGATTTCGATTTCTTCGATCGCCTTATAATTCTTTAAACTAACCTTTTCTAAAAACATTTTCTATCATCTCCTTCTTATATCTTTTCCAGAATATTTCATGGATATGTCCCTTATAATATACTTTTCAACCATATCTTACCTTTCTTTTTCTTCCTCTGCATCGGGTATCACTTCCATAATGTCACCAATATCGCATTTCAACACTTCACAGATACGCACCAATACATCCAGAGATACATTCTCGTCTCTGCCCATCTTAGCCATTGTATTAGGACTCATGCTGACTGCATGACGCAAAGCATTCTTATTCATTTTCTTGTCAATTAACATTTTCCAAAGCTTGTTATAATTTACTTTCATACATCTACCTCTTATGTAACTACAAGTTTATTCTTTTAACTTGTTCTTCTCCATTATCTGCATTGTTTCCAAGTACAGAACACTGCTTACAGCATAGCATAAGAGTCTCAATACATCAATAATTTATGTTCACAAGATTATAACTTTATTACATTCTTATTTTAAATAATGATATACTAGGTTAACCCGAGAGGTTTCCGAAAGACTCATTTTTCGGAAGTTTCAGGAGTAAAATATTAGAATAGCAATCCTATATTATTTCCGCACCCCCCTAAAAAGCAGGACAACTTGTTATTCCTTCGAAAATATCCGTATCCGATTTTCTTGATCTATGGATTAAAAAAGACTGGTAAATACAGTTATTCACACCGCTTTTACCAGTCTTTTTAGTTTCAATGCTGTTGCTGATAAGAGGCATTCCTCTGTCGCTTTCTGAAGGCCTCTTTTCTGTCATCTTATTCAGTTTATGTTCTCGTTTTAAAACTGCAAATGTTCCTTGTGCCCATATGGGGTGTACAAGTAGTGTACAAATAGTGTAGGAGTAGCCTGTATTTTCATACTTTTGGCTACTCCCACTCACTTTAAAAATCCCTTATTTTACGGCATTTTTTAGAACTTGCCTTCTTTAGCTGCTTCCTCGATCGAAACGGCTACTGCCTTATTTTAAGGCGTTTTTACCCAAAATATAGGAATAGTATAGAAATACTTCTCCGATAAAGCTGGTTTTGTATTAACGTATTACTATTATTTATCAGAATTAGTCGTTGCTGAACCAGCCGGCTCTTTTGCCGTTTTCTTTTTTTTAATCGATTTTTCGTACTGATCTTTCTCGTTTTCATATTGCTGTTTTATCACTCGTCCAACATCTTCTCGGACAGTATCAAGAATAGGCTGAACAATGATCAGTGGCAATCCAGATTCATTGATTAGATTTACTAAATTTTCAACAAATTCCTGTCTTGCTACAAGTGTTGGTTTTTCAATTCTTTCTTTATTCTGCATATCTAGTTCTCCTTATCTCACTTTTTAATTTATTCCAGTTCTTTATCGCTTACGCCTGTTTCCATATCAACAAGAGCATTTCCAGCATCCGCCAAACCCTCACCAATCACATAAGCCACAACCGATGCCCCGGCCATAATCAGCGCTGTTACCTGCGCGGCTTGGTTATCTGTACCCCCAAATGCCACAACCATCATTGCTACAAAGTTTGCAATTGCAATCCAAAACTTTCTGCTTGTCAGTTTTCTTGCCCAGTTAATTTCTTTCACATTATGCCTCCTTTAAAGGTAATTTTTTAATTCTCTCATATAACTCCGTACCTGTCCCGTTTCCACCCAGCGCATGGTATCCCTGATACAAATATTCCATGTTCCTCATTTCTTCATCTGTAATCTCACCGTTATGTATATGATACCGACATCCCTGGTACAGACGGTCATGCAACAGTGCAAGCACGCCCTCTTTTAATGCTTCCTGTTCAGCCCGGCGGGACTCTTCTTCTTTCTGGCGTTCTTCCAGCTTTTTTGATACCAACTTAAAGCCTGCCCCTACTGCTGCACACAGAAGACCAAAACCTACCTCAAGCCAATATTTAATGATAAATTCAATCACTTTTCTGTCCTTTCTGCCTCTTCCAAAAGTTCCTCTTTCTCTGCTTCCATGGCTGCGATCATTTCATCCTGGCAAGCATAAGCCAACTCTTCAAATTCCGTCTCATCCATTCTACACTGCGCCCTGTTTTCCTTATATAGTGCCTTATCCTGCTGCCATGAGGAAATGTTTATGTCCTGTGGGTTTGTACTGTCTATAATCGCAGAATACCCCTCTGCAACCTTTCCGTCGATTACTGAACTTCCTGTCAGTGTGATGTTCTTTTTCGTTTTCAGCATTTCGATGTCCTCCCTTTAAAATAAATACAGCGGATATCTGCTATGCCACAGATGCCCACTGCTGTTTTAACTGTTCCAGTTCTGTTTTTATCATTATATTTTCTGCCTGCATCCTGGCAAGCTCTTCTGTGATTTCTGCAAGCCTGTGTTCCGCACTGTCCGTTTTCGATGAAAGCATGTTAAAAGTGATCTCTGTATCTGCTTCCAACATATCCAGACGCCGAATTGTTTTTGTAATCATGTGCTTGTTGAGCGGTACCCATTCCAGGTAGTTTACATGATATACATTTGTGTCGTGGATAACCGCAGCTTCGTTGTTTTCTGCTGCACATACTCCATAAAGGTTGCTGTCTGTTGGTAAACTATTTTTCCTAAGTGCTGCTTCTACATCCTGAGCCATAAAACCATAATGGATTGCCCCATCATCCAAGATATATCGAAAAGCAGATACATCAACGTCCATGTACATCTTTTCATATGCTTCTGTTATTTCTGAAAAGTCTTTTTTCAGACGTCGATCGGAACCAGAAGTGATTGCAAAATATGAGTTACCGTTATGCAGCCATACCCGGCTGTTTGTCGTAAATAACCTGAGAGGCTGCGAAGCATTTCCGCATCCGATACACACCGTTTTATTATCTGCTGACGTAGTATACTGCCGTATCACCCAGTGTCCTCCCGACTGAATGCCATAAGTATTATTGAATATCAGATTATGTGAGCCGAGCGTTAAATTCACGCCGAAAGAAGCGCCGGCTGAGTTTGCATTAAAATATGTGCCATTACCTCCTACCTGCAACGTTCCATCTGTACGCATTATTCCGACATCATGGTAAATGTTCTTGCCCCCGAAACTACGTATCCACGTATCATCTGTCATCCACCATCCACCTCCCCGGGTTTCATTAATCCATCCGGTATTTCCTATGCTTCGGAACCAGTTTGCGCTATATACAGTGCTGCTCCTGAAATCAACACCATTAATATTTATATTTTTATATGAACTCTCCCAAATCCGGCTCGTATAATCTTCCGTTGAATTGTTGAAATGGAAATCAATGTAAGGGTATTGTGCGCTTAATTTAATGCTTCCGGTGTATAATTTCGTTGAATATAAGCTCCCTATCGCCTGTATATCGCCGCTTGCGCTCACATGCGGAACCCGGAGATTCAGTTGAGTAAAAACACCGTCCATATTAAAAAATATGTCTGTTTGGGCATCGACACTTTCTCCTGTTGAAAACAGCTTTCCAACAACACCGTTGTATGTTTTCATCGAAATTCCGTAATATGCTGTCATTCTTGTTGAGGTGATATCTCCTGTAATTTCTGCATTTGAAAAATTTACTTTTCCGTCTGCCCTGATGGTCACGGGATATTTATATGGGGAACTTGCTGTTCCCGCCCCAGTACGCACTGTCAAAACATCCTGACTTGCATTAGTTCCGTTTGATAACTTCACGATATTTCCGTGAGAATTTGTGTTTGATAACTCAGTGTCGTTTATTGACCACCCTCCTATTTTTCCTCCGGTGGAAACAATGGAACCATCATATGACATTTTAAACTTTGCCAGTACTTTTTCTCTTTGTATTGCTGGCCTTCCGTTTATATTTACATACTCATACGCAAATTTAAAGCTCGCCATTGCACATTGTTCGGTTTTAGTACCCGTTTTAATTTCAATATCTCCAAGTCCTACCCCATCATTTCCGATAAAAGGAAAATTTATTTCATATATACGTGAACCATCTTCTGACTTTAATTCAATCTTTTTTGGACTTATGGCGAGTTTGTTTCCATTATTTAAAGAAATAGTACTTACAGTATCATTCAGCATTAAAATGTCATTTACGCCAAAAACTTCATTCAAGGCTTTCCAAAATTCTTTTTGTGCTTGCGATGATGACGACATATCCTGTGCAACAATCATTCCTGTTGACATGATGTTTTTTGCAAACAGATCATTTACGTTGATCTCTCTTGCTGTAATCGCATTTGCTGCGATTCTGTCGCCTGTGATGCTTCCTGCAAGAATCCGATCGCCATGTATGCTGTTCGCAATGATATGATTTCCCGTAATGGTATTTCCTGCAATCCGATCGCCTGTAATACTTGCTGCAACAATATCCGTCCCGTTCAGGTACTTCTGATATTTCTCATCTGCAAGCTCCGTCATAGAAAGGCCGCTGCTCGCTACATTGATCTGATACACAATCGAGTCTTCACCGGTTACCAGTAACCGATCTACTGATAAGGTTCCTGCTGTTATAACGTCTGCATTAATACGCACGCCGTTTAACTGACCGGTTACATATCCATTCACAACCGTCATATCAGTCAGCACGCCGGTACGCGCAAGTAACTCACCAACAGAGGCGGTCTCTACATTTGCGAGATCAATACTTGCATAATTTGCTTCCAGGTATTCTGTTGTGACAGTTCCAGCGTTTATATTGTCAATCCGAGCATTGGTTGCAGCAATCTCCTGCGCTGTCAGTGTCTTAAAATCAGCATAATCGCCAGACAATGTATCAATGCGGCCCGTTTGAGCTGTCAAATCCTGCGTAACAATATTCTTATAATTTGCCAAATCACCAGACAAGGTATCAATCCTTGCAGTCTGCGCTGATAAATCGTCCGCTATAATTCTTTTGTAATCTGCAAAGTCACCATACAGTTTCGTAATGTTACCCATTTGTGCCGACAAATCCTGGGTTACAATCTCTTTATAATTTGCCAGATCGCCAGATAGTGTATCAATGCGGCCTGACTGAGCCGTTAAATCTTTTGCTACAATCTCCTGGTAATTAGCAAAATTACCGGATAGCACATCAATACGACCTGATTGTGCCGACAAATCCTGGGTAACAACCTTCTGATAATTGGCAAGATTCCCGGACAATTCCACAATGTTTGCTTTTGACAAATTCAGCTCTTGCACTGTAGAACCTTTAAAATCTGAAAAGTTCGTATTATTTACCGCAGGAGATGTAATATTGGACGTTATCGTAGCCTGATGATTTTTAATCATAACCATCACTCGATTCTCGTTCTCAACATCAACCACACTGGATACCGGCGTGTAAATGTCCGAACCATCGAATTTGACATACAAATTAGTTCCACTTTTACGGGCGGTTCCATATACAAACGAATCCTTCTTTTCTGATGATTTGTCGTTTGTAATCTTGGCAAACGATTTTATCAGCTCTTTTGATAATTCCATGTATCTCACCCCCATAACCTTTTATTAAATACAGCTGTTTCTGTTACGGTACATCCCGTCTCACATTTTATCGATTGACTTATTACTTTCGCTTTCACCTCACCGAGACCTGATCGCGAATAATTCAATCGTACGCAATCTCCGATTCTCACAGGACAATACCCATGCGAATAAGTAATACGATACTCTAAAGAAGAAAGATTCCGAAGCAGCTGCTCTGCATACTGATCTATCTGTTTTTGTGTAGCTGCACCAATCAAATCCGGATCTGATTCCCGATAAACAATTTTCCTTCCTCTCGACACGGTTGATATCGGACTGTTCGGATCGTTATTAACCGCTTTAGCATAATAATATCCGGAATTGTTGGAATAATAGACCTCCACAACATTAGGTATACTGTAAAGATCTCTGTCAACCGTTAATTCCGGATACAAAATAGAACTGTTATCATCCGTATAAGTCCAAACAGGCGTCAGAGAAGCAGTGTCCTGTTCGGGTGTAAAAAGAACCCGTCCAACCTCATCCAAATTGTAGGAAAACTTTGCGTTCGCTATCAGATACCTCAGAAACGTAAGCCAATCATCATTTACATCACTTACAAAATCACTGAATAATCTATGCGAACTGGTTGATGCTACAACCGGAGCTCTCAGATTTTCTCTTGTCAAACGGTAGGCCATCTCCATCGTGTTTTCACCATTCGATATGCTATATCCCAATGGCGGACTTTTTTCCTTAAGCTCAATCAAAGGGGTATATCCATCCAAAGAAATGTCGTGTTTTTTACCATCAAAACTATCAGATGGGGACTGAACCAAAAAAGTACCAAGACAAATTTTTTCCGATATCTCATTTTGAACTGCAACCAAGTACACCCTTAAATAGCATTCATCCATTACCTCAGTGGTTTCAAAAGAGGCTGAGCCAAGGGTATCTGTCTCTGCATCACGTTCGATCGAACAGGCAGTAAACGTATCAAGCTTTTTCTTGTCTTTCCACGTTCCTGGATCCACTTCATAATACTCGAATGTCTGTTGCATCGAGCTTGTCCAATCCATTCTCAGACCCCTCCTTCCACTCTTGTAATGTTCAGTGTAACCGGAATAGTGAGCGCACAATGTTTCTGACTAAATGACACCGCGACATGTGCCCAATAACCACTTCCTGAAGGTTCACGAACATAAGCGTTTCCCATCCAGGTAGACAGTCTTCGTAAGGCGAATAGTGTCTCTTCGTCATCTCGTTCAATCTCAACATTCCAAGTGGCAGTCTGACCGACCTGTGTTCCGTAATAACTAACTGGATGTTTCCGGCCAATGTATTCCACCAATGCAACATCTATACTATTATTATCCGACACATCAACATTATAAGGCAATCTGAGCAACGAACCAGTCCACGGAGGTTCAACTAATTCATCCTCGTTATCTCCGTCAAAGCTCATCCATTCTTCGTCCCATTGAATTATAATCGCACTCTCTCCTACCGGATAGCCTGGGGCGTCGTAATAACTAACCGCACCAGTTAGTGTGGACATCGCTACAATTCGATATCTTGCGTAATCCAAAGCCGGATGGGGGTCTGTAATATAACCTGACCGGGTGTTTTCTAATCCGGTAACCAATTCCGTAAACTCGCCATCAAACTCTCGTCTATATACAGATATCGTTACGTTTTCAATTAAATTCCCTTCTTCATCCTCACAATATGGTCTTATATACGCTACTATTGATTCCTCATCAATGCCGATCTCTGCATCTGGCTCGTACTCTTCGTCTGTCCACTCGACTGTAAATCCATACTGAGTTTCTGCTGAAAGCCCGGAGTCCATTGATACAGTACACATCAGCGTATACGAAATATTATTGTCAAGATTCACGTCACCGGCACTTATTGAAATGGTAAATGGGCGGACAACTGTATCAAAATGCTGAGAATACACAACAGCCCCCTCGTTAATCCAGGTTTCATTTCCGAGATTATCAACTGTTTCATAACTTTCGTTCGCAATAATCGACAAATGATAACCGATCGGATATTGTGTATTGGGTCCTGCCAATGCGTAAACATTCATTGGAAATGATGATAGAATATTGATTGTCTCATTTTGATTTCTAATCGAAAGCTCAAGCGTAGGAGGTGCATAAACATCAATCTCCCGTTTAATCGACCAATCACTGTAGACATTAATAATTCCTTTTGTCCGAACCCTCCATTGAATCTTGGTTCCTTCCCGATAAGATGAAGTATTCAAAGTGTAGGAACTGGTTTTGTCTTTTTCATCCTCATCCGTAGTATTCGCAATTTGAATAATTTGGGTTGCACCACCAACTGTCAATTCTAACTCTGCGAATGTCTGACTGGAATTATCTTCCGAATTATGTACCCAGTACAAAGTAATACTTTCTCCTGCAATAGCGGTCGTTGTGGATGACCATGTTGTTGGGGGCGAGGGAGCTTTTCCAATAATAATAGACACCGGCTGGCACCATCCTGATTCGCCCTGAGCATTTTCTGCCTGTACTCGGAAAAACCATTCCTGACCAGATTCAAGACCCACAACCTCCGCATGCGTAACTGTTGAAGGCACAGACATTGACTGTGGTTGAGTCGAACTGTCAAACCAATCTTTGTTTGTGGTATATTCCACATTATAGCTCTCAGCATTAGAAACCCCTGTCCAATCAATTCGGACAGAGGTCGCGGAAACTGCTTTACAACCGGTGATTCCGGATACTGCTGCTGGGATCGTGTTGACATTTTGTGAATATTCAGTCCATGCACTCTTCTCTTTTCCATCAATCGCCCTACATCTTACTTTATAAGTATTGCCGGCAGAAATCTTACAGGAAAATGTCGCATGATTTCTTTTCTTCGTAACGATTCCGCTTGTAACCTTGGAAGAGTTATTTTTTACAACTTCAAACTCTATCTTTTTATTAAGAGTATCGTCGTAATCATCTACTTCAGCTGTGAGTGTATAATCTTTGATCGTAACTGTTGGCACAGATGGAACGGTTGGAGGGTTTTCTTTAAAATTGTAACGTACATAAGTCGCCCAGTTAGCAGTCCAATAAGCGACATTCTTTTTTCCTACTTTATGCTTTTTAGCAATTGGTTTAACCGAAACACGGACTGCAGTTGCGTTTTCCGGTGCGCTGTAGGTGGTTCGGTTTACGATGGTAGTTGTTTCGCTTCCGACAAACCACCAACGATCTCCTGTATAGTAATGCCATTTTACAGAATAGTTTTCTGTATTTTTTTTACTCCATTCCCATTTTGCGAAAACAGTTCTGTCTGTTCCAGTTTGAAGATCAACTTTGAGGTTCTTAACAGTTGCCATATTACACCCTCCTTTCCATCTTTGCTGCTCTTACCAGTGACTGAACCGCACTTGCAATATTGCTTCCATCGTCGTAAGTAACACCATCCACTACAAAAGTATCTCCAGATGACATATTTCCAATATCCTTTCCAAGTCCACGGATTGCTGCTACAACATCATCGGTGCTATTAGATCTTCCTCTCATTCCGTAACTGATCGCGCTGACATTGGCCATCACTCCAACAGAACGATGTCCCGTTAACAGTGTGTTAAGAGTACCAGCGCCGGATTTTATCTCACTCAAATCCAATACTGGTCGGATCGTCGGCGTTGTATCGATGTTTCCGTCTATGACATCTGTTATTTTGGAAATCGCATCGCCTAATCCAGCCTTGGATGCTGCCGCCATATCGCGACCAGCGTTATAGGATTTAGATTCGTATGCAGAAAGACCGTTTACAAATCCCTGACCTGCAAAGTCACCAATTCCATAGAATACTTTTGACGGTGAATGTTCATTAAGTTCTTTTTCAGCTCCTTCTTTCGCTGCTTTCGCCATAGCTTTTGCTTTTGCCTCTGCTTTCCAGGTGTTATCACTGATGCCATTAGCGAATCCGTCTACAACATAAGCACCTGCATCATAGAAATTGGTATAGTACCCATTGATCGTGGAAACTGCACCGCCAAGCAATTCGAGAACAGTAGTTGTTATGTTGAGCGCTTTTGACCCGATACCTGAAATTAAATTATCGGCAAGTGCCTGGCCTGCCACTTTAAAAGTCAAATTTTTAGTAACAAATTCAGCAAGAATATCGGTAATAAGGCTATTAAACACTGTCGTAAGAGAATTTTCCTCGCCTGTGGTCACGCCTTCTGCTAGAGCGTCAATAATTGCGTTTGCTGCGCCTGAGATACTGCCGGCAGAATCTTCTATTGCTTCCGTGAAATTATCGATATCCAGATCACCAAAATCCGATAATGCCGATCCCATATTTTTGAAAGCATCCAGATTTAGACCTTCCGTACTTTTTATCATCTCGATTACTTTTTCTATAGAGGCTTTTACGCTATCGAGAGTCGTGTAATCGATTGATATGAAATCAGCTATGTTTCCAGAGAAGTTTTGAATATCTGTACCAAATTTTTGCAAATATGATGCCTCATATCCACCATGAGTACCATCATCAATCTTGGCACTTTCACTGAGAGCGGTTAATGCAGTAGTTAATGCTTCAGTTTTCGTAGAAATATCATCCGGAACATCATTCAAAGTTTCTGCATAAGCAGCCAGACTTGTTCCAAATGCTTCGAGATTGTCACCAAATAGTTCGAGATTCTGTTCGCCGAAAACATTCTGAATCAATCCGCCCATGTTTGGTAATGCTCCCGCTAATGTAACCAGACTGTCCGCTGCTGTTGCTGAAGTGATAATAGATGCAGTATCAAGACCATTAACACTGTCTCCGTATGCTTTTATCCCCGCCCCAAAATCAGCTAATGTATTTCCAAAAGTTCCAAGGTTCTTTTCTCCGGTAAAAGCAGTAAATAATCCATCTGTCTCCGGTAATTTATTCGCTAATTCAACAAGACTATCCGCTGCTGTTGCCGAAGTGATAATGGATGTAGTATCAAGACCGTTAACACTGTCTCCGTATTTCTTTATCCCCGCCCCGAAATCAGCTAATGTATCTCCAAAAGTCGCAAGATTCTGTTCTCCAGTAAAAGCGGTGAATAATCCTCCTGTCTCCGGTAATTTATTCGCTAATTCAACAAGACTATCTGCTGCTGTTGCTGAGGATTTTATGGAATCAGCATTGATGCCTCTAACACTGTCTCCGTATTTCTTTATTCCTGCTCCGAAATCGGCCAGATTATCCCCAAAAGTAGAAAGACTGCTTTCTCCTCCGAAAATTGCGCCTGTAAGCAAATTGGTGATAGCGTCTATGAGTTCTGATGCTGTGAGTTTTAGAAGAACATTCGTTAACGTTTCTATTCCAGACAAAGTGGTAGCATCAATGCCTTTTATTCCTTCAAAAAACGGAGAGGCGTTTTCCATAAAAGATCCTAGATCAGAGCCTATATCCGAAAGATGCGAAGAAGCACCACTTGCAAATCCACCGGCAATATTTCCAAAAAACGATCCTATCTTCTCACCGACACCGTCTGTAAATTCTCCTATTTTCGTACCTATATCAGATATTATATTGTTAACAGCGTCTCCTATGTTACCAATTAATTCGCCACCGGCGTCTATTATAGCTGTAATAAGAGCTCCAGCGTCCTCTTCGCCGAATAATCCGGCGATTCCATCAAATATAGACGTTACAAGCCCAGCTCCAGCTTCTAGCAATTCTGGCATCCTGGACGCAATGGTATTTATCACTTCTATAAGGATATCGAACAATGAATTAGCTATCTGCGGAATATAATCTTTCAATTGTCCTAACGCGCTGATAAGAAGATTAAAAAGCATTTCCGTTATCTGTGGAGCGCATTCAGAAATAACTTTACATCCTTCAGTTATTACTACAACCAAAGCATCCCCAATATCAGGTGCGCCATCTTTTATAATTCTTGCAAACTCTACTATTCCAAGTGCAAGCCCGGTTATAACCTCAGAAATTAGTCCCGCTATAGAAGTTCCACTATCTGTTATAGATAAAATTAAAGCCCTAAATCCAGAAGAAACGACTAACAATCCAGCCCCAAAAGCAACCATGCCAATTCCTGCAGCTGCAATTCCTATTCCTAAAAGGGCAACCGCACCGGATAATCCTAAAATAGCAGGAACCAAAGGGCCAAGAAGTAAACCAGCAACCCCCAAAACAACAAATGCACCGGCCATAGCAACGAGCCCCTTTGCTATGCTCTCCCAAGACATAGCTCCAAGTACTTTCAAAACTGGCGTTAAAATGGCAAAAGCTGCTGCGGCAACCAACAATGCTGCGGAGCCTGATGCAGTTCCCTTCATAAGCCTGAGCCCTATGGCAAATTCAGCCATTGATACTCCAATTGCCACCAATCCCTTCGCAATTCCTTCCCAGGATAAACCTGCAATTTTTGTCATAACATCCGTTATTACTTCTAACGAGCCGGCAATAATGAGTATACCTATCCCGGTACCGACCACGTTTTTAGGCATAAGTTTCGTTGCAATTGCTACTTCAAGCAGTGCGCCCCCCATAGCCGCAAGTCCTTTTCCAATAGAGTTCCATTTCATAGCGCCAAATTTTGATACGGCTGACGCAAAAATATTCATTGACGCTGCTATCAATACTAATGAAAGACCCGTTCTGATCATATGTTTAGCGTTACCCGTTAACTTTGTAAACAAAGATAATTCAAGTAATAGTGCGCCAATCGAGGCAAGTCCTTTCCCAATCTCAGACCACGACATTCCTCCAAAATCCTTACAAACTGAAGCTAGAACCTTTAACGCTGCTGATACAAGTAAAATCCCTAGTGATGCTGATATAGCTCTTTTTCCAAATTTTGCCGTGTTTAAAAACAAATCGATTTCAGCAAGTAATAACCCAACTCCTACTAAGCCTTTTCCGAGTTCTTCCCAACTTAGAGCGGATAAAGTCACGCAAACAGATGCCAATATTTTTATAGCAACTGCAAATAATACAAGCTGTAACGCGCCTTTCATTACTTTTTTACCACTTCCGGACAGCTGCTTTGCTACAACAACTAAGACAGCAGATAAACCCGCTACGCCAGCCAATCCCTTTCCTAGTTCTTCCCACTCCAGATCTGAAAGTTTTTTTAATGCTCCTGCTAATATAGCTACTGCTATAGCCATCCCCACCAATATCGTTACATTTTTAACTGATGTTTTCCCGCTTCCTAACTTTTCCAATATTGCAAAAGCGCCGACCAGTTCTCCAAACAACATAGTGATAGCTCCTATTGAGGAAGACAATCGATCCGGCTCAATTGATGATACGGCAATAAGCGATCCGGCTAAAATACCAATCGCAACTGCAATAGTAAGTAAAGTTCCCGCTTTAAGCTTAGTTTGGTAAGCCTCAAAACACTCTCGAACATCCCCAAGTGCTCCTGTAATATTTCTAAAAATTCTGTTACATTCTTCGAACGGCGACTTTAATTCTTTTATAAATTTTGTAATGGCCGCAGCAATTCCTCCTATAGACAGCGCACTAGCCACATTTAAAAAATTTTCAAAATCACTATTTTTTAAAGTATCTCCTATATAGCCAAACACTTTTCCAAGAGCATTAGCAATTCCACCAAATATGGTTTTTACCACGTTCCATAACATTTCTAATCCACGTACAAAATTCGATTCGGATATCATCTTACCTGCTTCGTCAAAAATTGAACGAATATGTCCGAATACATTAGAAAATATATCGCCTAAAGAAGTGAGACTATTTTCTACATCCTCTATTCCCAAAAAGCTTTTAATCCATTTATATATCGTTTCAATTCCAGCCAGCAAATTCTTCGAAATACTGCCAAAGACGTTAGAGATTATCTCATTACTCTCAATCCAATCCTTAACACCAACCAGCATATCGCCCATCGCAGATGTAGAATCCAAAAGATCCGAACCGAATATTCTGAAAAGTCCAGACACAACGTCCAGTCCAGCACTTAAAGCTCCAGACACAATATCCGCTACTATCTTAAACACTGAAAAAACGCCTTTCATAGTTCGTTTCAGTTTCTCAGCAGTTTCGTCACTGATAATTAGCTTTTGAGAAAATTCATGGATCGATTCGATGATTCCATACAATCCTTCCGAAGTCATAGGTGAAAATACTTCATCCCATGCCGCTTTTAATGTCGACGAAACTTTCAGAACAGCTTCGATCGAATTCTTCAATGATTCCCATAAAAGTTCTCTTCCGGAAACTTTACCTAAGGAGGCGTTCAATTCCTCGTAAGCTGCTTTTTGCTCTTCTGTCAATTCCGTTGCCTCAGTTAACGCACTGGATAGTTTGAGCACCTGACCTGTGAAAATCATGTTCGCATCTTCGATACCATTTAACTCAGCAAGTTCCTGAACGGTCATTCCATACTTTTCTGCAATCGCTGACAACGTATCCCCAGCCTGTACAGTATATTCCTCAGTCTTCTCAACGCCTTTTGACATATTTTCAAATGCTTCTGTTAAGATGTCATGAGAAAGCCATCCTCTTTTCATCGTAGCTCTGAAAGTACCTTCATCCTCGATCATCTGATCAATTGCTACGCCATGTTCCCTTGCGGCATCTTTAACCGCTAAGATAAAATCTTTGTTCATCGCAAGACCTGACTTCTCTAAAGAATCCCAGTCAGCCAGTGAAGCTTTTTTTGAGGATAATGCTCCTGATAACAATTCATTTCTTGCATCTGCTGAATCATTTATGATTCCTCCGATTTTCTCAGACAACCACGTAAAAGATTCCTTTGCCTGATCAAAATCGCCAATCAACAACTCCCATGTCTGAGCCCAGCCCGAACCGGCTGCTTCTTTCAACGTATCCATCAGCTGAGTCAGCGTCTTAACATCCTGCGCAGCCGCAAATGCTTTTTTACCAACCTCTGTCGTTTCATCGGAATATTTTCCCAAAGTGGCAACAAGAACCTCTGTTGTCATCCACTGAGAAGATAACGACTCGTTAAACAATCTCGTAGCAGTAAAAGCTTCTGATGTCTTCCCGGATAAATCTGTCGTTGTTGATTTGTACTTTCCTTCTGACTCGGTAAGAGTTCCTAACTCGACTGCGGTATCAATCAGATTTTGCTTGAAATCTACTGTTGCCATGTTGGCGTTTTCAATAGATTTCCAGTCAATCAATTTTACCGCACCGGCAGAAAGAGCCTGAGCAAAATTATACATCGCTCTAGATGCTTCATTTGCATTTGCACCGGATAATGCTGCCTCATTACTGATACCCTGAATCGCTTTCACAGCATCCTTCAGATCAACACCGGCATTCGTGAACTTGCCAATGTTATTTGTCATATCCGAAAATGAATAAATAGTCTTATCAGCGTAAGTATTCAATTCGTCAAGGTAGCCATTTACCTCTTCTAGTGTTGCACCAGTACTGGCCATGATCGTCTGAACCGATCCCATTTTGAGCTCATACTCCGAAAAACCCTGATGGATTGGCTCAATCGTTAATGACTCAACGATCTGTTTTCCCGCATTAACTGCGGAATTTGTAATATTCGCAAGGGCGGTTACCGCCACCACTTCAAACGCTGAAAATTTCGCATGCACTGTTTCAACCGCCCCGGTAAGTCCGCTGAAATTCACATTCTTTGCCGCTGCGCTGATACCCTCAAGACTTTTCGAAGAATCTTTAAAATTCAGAGCCTTCTTCAGTCTGTCCAACGTAGACAAACTCGTCTGAACATTACTCTCGAAATGCTTATTGTCAAATCGCATTTCGACTACACGCTCATCAATCTTTGTACTCATCGTTTGGTAACCTCCCTCCATGCCGTATCTGCAATCTTGTCAAAAACAGGCTGGATAGCAGGATTGATATAATCTCTTCCCTGTACCCAGCCTCCCGTACGAGTCCCGTGGCCATACTGCAAAATAATAGCGATTGGAACTCCATCATTCACATGTGAATTAAAAAAAGCAATCGTGGCTGACCCATGCGATTGCTTAATTTGATAATACCATGAAGATGCCGTCTCCCCGGAATCAACAGGCGTCGCAGACGAAAGGGCTGCCACTCCTTCCCTGCCATACTTGTCCAACATTCCAAGTCGAATGGCCTCTTTCGCTCTCTCCATAAAACCAGTTACTTTGGAGAAATTGCCCTTTTGTCTTAAACTTATCATGCACACTCCCCTTAAATTCGCATTGCATAGTCAAGCGAGATCCAGCCAGCTCCAGATTTCAATTTTCCCCATCCTGCTTTTGCTCCGGATCCTTCTTTTACCTCTGTAATTGTAAAGATACCTCGGCCAGTAAAAGCCCCAGTCGGAGCATAATTAACACCGGCACCAGTTCGAATGTTCAGACGGTCTGTATCTACTTTTACTTTAAATGAAGTCCGGTCGCTGCCCTTGCCCGAATAAATACAAACTCCATTCTCATCAAATACAGAATATCCGAAATTCTCGTCTGCATCTTTCTTAGCAAGATTCAAATTGTGATATGCGCCCTTCTGCGACGCTGCATCTGTCCAGCTCTTGCGAACACGATACCACGGCTTCTCTGTTTCCGGCTCAATATCTCCGGATACAACATTATACTTTACAAGCTCCCAGCGCTCTATAATGTCACAAAGCTTATCGGCATAATTAACATCGGTTGCATATCCGCCATCTTTAATGATCTGTGCTGCTTTTCTATAATCAGTTTCGCCAGGAAGTCCCGCATAACGATTCTGATAATCAATCATTGCGCCAAGCAAATATGCCGAATGATCCGAGATACTGTCTTCAACAGATCGATATTTTCTGAAATCAGCAGTAACAAAATATTCTTTTCCATTTTCATCCTGTTCTGCTGTTTTTTTCGTAAACTTTGATTTTCCGTCCCAAGTGCTTCCCGGCCATGTGTTATCGCTTAAAGTACATTTCATTCCAAAACAGTTGTTCGCTACCTGAGCCAGATCTGTATGTCCGTACCCCGATTCAAGAATAAACTGTGCCAAAGATACACAGGCCAAAATACCTGACTGTTTCTGATCCTCAGTGAAAAGCAATCCTACCTTTTCGATCACTTCCTTCTCACTCAAACCAGATAACGACTTTGCCTGAAGTCCATTTTGAATTTCCTTTTTAAGACTGGCATTTACCTCTTCCGCGATCTTGCCAAGACGGTTATATATGTAATCCCCAGGACATGACTTATTTGCAAACCACCGGTGAACCGTCATATTCTGCTGTTCCGGATGTCCAATCAGTGACTTGTCCGCCTTCCACTTCAATTCTTTAATCGCATTTCGCTTACAAATATCCGCACAAAGCCGGATCAACGCTTTGTAAACTTTCTCGTTGATTTTGTACGGCGCATTTTTTCCACTCGCGCATTCAATCGTGACTGCTCTGTTATCATTTCCTGGATTTGAAGAACACCAAGAACGATCCTTCTCATCGACAATCAAAGCAATCTTTCCATCTTTATCGATAAAATAGTTACAACTGCATTCAGCCTCTTCCGATGCAAACCAGGATGCTGCATCTTTCACATCAACCTCTCCAACATAACAATGAATCGTAATCGTATCGATCTTATGATTTCTTGGACTTGTACGGTTTGGACTGATTTTCTTATAACTAATAAGATCACTGTTACTCATTTCTTATCACCCTTTCGTATTCAATCTCCTTTTTCGCGCTGCATTCAAAGCACGCTGTCTACTGTAAGCCTCTTTTCTTCCCATCTTTTTGCTTGGTTGATTCTTTATTTCACATACTCGTATCAAAGTAAGCAAACGATTCAAATGCCATTTCTGACACTCAAATGGAATGTTAAAAGCAATAAGCCAATAGTAAATAAGTTCACTCGTCACCTGCTCACTTCCGGCTTTTCCTTTTTTATCTTCCGAAAACCATGTTGCAGTCATTGAATCCTCTATATAGTCGTTCACCTGCTTCATATTTATATCGGTAATGTTCCGATAAACTTCAGGAGCAATATTCTGTGTAAGCGTCATGCAGCGGATATAGTCAATTGTTTCCTCCAGCGTTTTTTCCTGTTTTGTAAGAAAAGGTTTCTTCCATTTTCTTTCCCACTTTGAAAGAGATACGAGAGAATGCTCCAATTGAAGTTTCTGCTCTTTTGTACGGACAAACTCCTGTTTTTCTTCATCCCACAGTTCTACCGCCGGTATCGTAATTTGAAGCATCTCTCACACCTCATTTTCTATATAAAATCAAACGGGTAATGCCACGTTCGCACTTCCACCCGCTGCAATCTGTTTTCCAACATCAGACGGAACAATTCCATTCACAAAGGCTGCCGCCGCATCTGCATCCGTCGAAAGTTCCATAAACAGCTGAGAATATGCCTCTGTCTGTGAAAATTCTGTAGCCAGTTCTTCCGACTTAATAAATCTTTTACCATCCGGACTCTTCACACCATATGATTTCAGAATCAGTTCTTTAAAAATCTTAATAATCGCCGGTACATCCTGCGCTGCTACGATTTTCCGAATCTGCTCGGCCAGACCACCTGTAGTGCTGAGCTCCATCTCCATAATCTCTGCTTTTGACAAATTAAAATAAAGGTCCTCTGTTCGTTCTGTTCCGTTATAGTCACTATACGTTTTCGTTAATTTCAGCATAATTTTCTTCTCCTTTTCATGTTGTTAATGAAACAAAAAACAGCGAGGATGTCAGTCTTTACTCTGAATGCATCCCCGCTCTCATTTTGAATTTCTATAATTTCTTTTTCATCTTTTACCCAACTGTTGTACCAGCAAGCAGTGTAGCAATCTCATCCGGAAGCGGAAGTCTTGCCTCCTCGGTTTCGCTTCCATAAAGCACATCCTCAATTTTCTTGAGATTCTCTTTATCAACTTTGGTTGAATCAATTGTCAGACAAGCCGTTGGTTTAAATCCAGTCACAGACACCGGTGTAGTAGTAACCTCCCATGATAAGGTCATCGCTTCCGGAGAATCATTGATCGTGTTATAAGCCTTTTCAGATGGTGAAGCAGTTGCACCATAAATCAAATGGAGCTTGTAACCATGGGCTTCTCCCTCTGTGTCATTCCCGACTTCTGTGCGGTAGCAAAGACCAAACGGTGTTCTGGTCTGCTGCCCGATCGTCACACCCTTCGCGAGTTCAGCCGAACCGTCACATGCCTCAAATTCTTCCGGATATGTATACGCTTCGATTGTAGCCCCAAACTCTTCCGCTGATACAAGATTCAGATATTTAATATTATCCGCATACAAAGCAGTCGGCTCTGCTCCGGACGGACTTTCTGTAACTGCAGTAATGCCATTCCACGCAACACCTTTCGGATACGTACCCTCTTTAGACTGTGGATACAAGACACCATTTTTAACACCGGTTTCGTACAGACGCTTTCCAGTTTCATCCCATACAAGTTTCGCCATATGTTTGATTCCTCCTTAAAAATATAGTAAAAATACATCGTGATTCAAATTATCTGAAGTGAAATGCCGCTCGAATCGACACATTGGTAATTTAGAAATCAATTCGACAATTCCACTGTCTGGATCTTTATCTATTACTGTTACCTGATAAGCATGTTTCTGCATATAAACATCATTATCCGCAAAAGAATTTTCAATATTATCTCTCGAATACACAATTGCCGGATAATGCATTTTTACAGACTCAGGAGGCTGATAATAGACATTTCTATTTCCAAGAACCGAACAAAGAACTTCATGCAGATCAGTTCTGTTCGCCATTGTACACACCTCCTACCGTCAATATCAGTCTTGGGTACGAAACCTCTACACTTGTCACCTTCCATTTCGCACCCATAAACTCAACATACTTAATTGAATGAAAATTCTGAATGGCGAATGGATCAGAAACAATGCTAATCTCATTCGAAACGTTTATATTGTCATTCAACTGACTGGAATTTTGAAGTCTCCGTACATTCCGGATTGTTTCACCGTAATAATTCCGTTCCGTAATTCGTTCTTCCCAAACACCTGGCTTCGTCTCAGAAGTAGTCGCGTATCCGACTGCACCAAACCATTTCGCCATTTTGAATTTCCTCCTTAACTACTTTTCTAAATTACCAGGCAGCCTGATTAGCCGACAGAAGTTACATCCTCCTCAAGTGCAATTGCTGAGTAAACTCTCGTAAGTGTACCGGAACATCTTGTTTCCAGAAGAGATTTCTCCTGATTGAAATCGATATCAAACTGCGTAAAGTGAGTAACTTCTCCACCCTTTGTTGCACCAAGAGAATAGTCTGCCAGATTTGTGATGATACCAAGAAGCTTCTTTTTCTTATTATCGCTTGTAGTTCTCGTCTTGCCTTCGAACTGCTCAGCTGTATGGACGTTGCCAACGTTAAGTGCAGATGCCAACTCTGCTTTGGATGAATAAATTCTTCTGCCGTTGATATCACGGGCAAGCAACATCACGTTCAGCATATGCGGCGTACAGAAGAAATCCGGAGTGCCGGTTCCTTTATAGTTTTCTCTTGCATAAAGAACCGTGTTGATAATAGCCTCCGCATAAACATAATTGTCTCCGAAATTCGCTCCGGTGTTGGTACCCTGAAGTTCCGCTTTTGCAGCTGCCACATCCAGATCAACATGAATCGTATAAAGATCGTCATCTGTCCAAATCGGTCTGATGTGATCCGGCGAGATCTTTCCTTCATCTCCGTCGTCACGGCCGTCGCCAAGCATGATCGCCATAGCAAGCTCTTCGTTCAGCATCATACGGTCGATATTGTACAAATACTGAACATAATCAAAGTCCGTGATTTCAACAATATCATCCCTGTGCAGAGCATTCTTAACGTAAACAGTCTGCGGATCGGTTGTTCTTCTTACCAGCTTGAAGTTTCCAGTCTGACCTTTCTTTTTACCCTTTTCATAGCCCTTAGCTCTCAGAGTATCGATATTGCGAATGTCTACCTGACTTGTTCGGATTCTGGAAATGGGGCTCTTATGAACCTTATTCATAACAACCGAAATCCATCCCTGGTCACTCGTAATTAATTCCGGAGCTCCCGGTCTAACCTCTTTGTACTCCGGAAACAGGTTGTAGATATTCCCTTCGCCAGTCTGTACAAAGCCGCTGCTCACCGCATCATGCTGAAGATTGTTATTGTCCGCATAAATTTTAAGCGCTGTCTGAAAAGTTCCAACCTGGCTCGTCTTTGCCATGCTGACAATGTCCATCTCGTCAGAGTGGCTCAGCACGTTTCTGTCATTCTGTTCATTTTCAAATACATTGTGTTTCATAGTCTCGTCTCCTCCTTTTGAATCATCATTTTCATCATCGTCAGACGCTTCGTTACCCTCCAGAACCTGACCGATCATTGAGTACACTGCGTTCTTCTGTTTCTCCGTAAGTGTATTAAAAACATCACCTACGGTCTCTTCATCATCTTCGCTCTCCTTAGAGCCCTCGGAATCGGAATCCTTTTCCCCCTTGTCCTGGCCTTCATCCGCGTGGCACAAAGTAATTTCTTCACCAGTATAGATCACAGCCGATTCGGTGGACACTTCACCGTGCTGAACAACAGAATCAATATATGCCCCGGGATTCGCTCCGGCGAGAACAAGGCTTACTTCGCGAATTGACCCATGCAGAACATTCTCACCCTGCTGCTTCAGCTGGTTGGCAAAAATAGAAAGAGCCGAAACATCTCCATGCTCAACTAAAAGCTTGGCGTTCCGGCCCGATTCCGTATCATTAAATTTACAAAAAGCATAGACCCCTTCCTCTCTGTTTTCCAACAGAGCATGTCCTAAAACATTCAGCGGATCGTTATGCTGATGGTTCCAGACAAGCGGTACTGTCTGCCCATCGTTACTCTTAAATGCATCTTTCAGGATTGTTCGTCCATCCGAGCATTTCAGATTGTTTCGAGTGGCCCAGCCACTAAAATCAAACTTCATTTTGAATTTCCTCCTTTTTCTTGTTTCCTCTCCTTCTCTGTGATAAAATCCATAAAGAGGGAGGTGACAAAATGATTCTTGTAAAATGTGAATGCGGGTGTTTTTATACCATAAAAACAAATAATCTATTAACTTTTCCAGACGAAACGCATCCAACAGAACATGTTTGCCAAAATTGCGGACAAAGACACGTTTTCGATCTCGACATACTATTCGCCAAAACATCGTCTAAAAGTACAGAGCAAAAATGTCCTTACGAAATCGAGCTTGTTCCCGACAATGCCAAAATAACGGTTACGTTTACACCATAAGCTTTTGAAACCAGTCTTATACCTTTAATGACTGGTTTCTATTTTTTTCTGTAAATTCGCAACCGCTAGTGGCAAATCTTCAAGTCTTTTTAACACCTCTTCAAGATCGTTAATAGCACATCGTAATTTCGATGAAGATTCTTCAATACCTGATAAACCTATACCAAGTTTAATACCGTCAACACCATCGTATATTTCTACATCCAAATTCATGACAGTAGAATGTACTGCATAGATAACTTTAAGTGCATCCAACAGTCTATCGCCTGTCTTTGCTACATCATCTATAATTTGGTTCACGTCATTCGCCCTGATTTCTGTTCTTTTTTTTACAAACATCCTCCACCTCCTCCTCACTCAAAAATTCTATAAACCGCAGAGCTACGAATTATATATCTGATCCATTCTCTTTAGAAAATCCATCCGGCAATTGAGATATCTCAGCTTTCGATTGGCTCAAATTCTTATTTCTCAATTCATCAGCCTTCGGATCATCAGAAGGTTTCATTCCAACTACCTGCCTGATTTCGTTCGATGTCATAATCTCATTTCTCGTAAACTTATCTGCAATTTCAGAAATCTCATTAACCGGTACCAACTTAAACGGATCCCGGAAGAAAGAAATCGACTGCATCTGTGACCGAGCAGTTTTAGTGAGGAACTTTCGCTTCATCTCATCCGCAATGGCTGAAAGAATCGGTTCGATCGTACGGTTATAATAATTCAGCATTGTTTTATCATCGGCTGTGCCATCCAAAATGCTCTGCGTAATCCCTAACTGGCTGTATAGCATACTCGTTAAGTATTCGATCTGAGACATCAGATTGTTATCAACCGGACGATTCAACTGTGTAATCCGTTCCGTACCATCTGCATAGGCGATTCCGTATTTGGAACCAGCCAGCTGCATTTCTATATCTTTGCGACGTTCTTCCGCCTGCCTTCGTCTTGCCTCTGTCTTAATCACATATGGCAACTGGATAATCAAATCCAGCTTACCGGAACTGCTTTGCTCATCTATCGCGTCCAGCATATTCAATTTACGAATAAGACGCTGCATTGTTGAGTTCGGTTCATTCATCACCGAATAAAAGGGATTTTCAATGATAGCGACCGTAGATTTTTGAAGTAAAAGATCTTCCTTTTTCCCGGTTTTCTCGTTATAAACCTTCACCTTTACATGCGCCGGATACCAGTCCAGAATTTTACCGGTTCTCATCGTCGAAATATCGTAGGCTCCGGATATCTCAGGATTAAAAGTCGTATCAACCGGAACAATCGCCACGCAGCCTTCATCAAGCATAGACATAACCACATCCTGAATAAAAGCTCTTCCAGTTTGGTCAATATTTGCTGAAAGCGAAAGGCAACTATTCAATCCACTATCCATGTCGGAAACATATCTTTCGTTCTCATCCAGTCTCGTATGATTCATATTCACCGAAGAGGCATCGATCGCGATACGATTATAAATAGCGGTGATAATCGACCGCTCGTTTCCTCTGGTCAACCGTACCCTGTCCGGACGGTAAGAATACCCCATGCCGATGTCACGGTAACCATATGTAGGATCCTTGTTCATAAAAGCATTCCAAGCATGCTGGATTCGTGATGTAAATCCCATTTTGAATTTCCTCCTTTTTGCACACAAAAAAGAGCCTACACAATTTCGTATAGGCCCTTGGGGTTAAGTTTTTTTATTAATTTTATTTTATTGGAAGATAGAGATTTTCCTTATCCCACAATAATTCTAATGATTCATTTGCAAAATAGTCAACTGTCTCAATATTTCTAATGAAAGCATGTGTTCCGCTGTCTTTGTGTCTTCTGAATAGATTCATTGTACATTCAATACGTTCCTTATCACGATCAAGCATTCTATTACCATTTTCAATCAGGCTTTTATCAAGTCTTGTCTTTTTAACAATTGGTATCTTCCCAATAGTATCACCGGCAAATTTGCTAATCTCGGCAAACTCATTCCCGATTTTTCCAGACAAAGAATTTTTAATGCTTGATTCGACCTGATCATAACATGTCGTATACAGCACTTTGTATTCGTATGCTTTTTCTCGTAAAGTTTCAACCATTCCATGTAAATATTGAGAATCGAAATTCTTTGACAACATAACCATTTCAAATGACGCCATAGAATATACATGCAACGCTAACTTATAACGCGTAAAACATTCGAGGACACGCTTCCATCTATTGCGAACCGTATTCTGGTCGATAGAAATTTTTCTCAATTTCGACTCTATTTCCGCCTTATACGCCAAAATATCTTTTCCGGCGTTCCTACGGATATTTTTCACCTGATTCAGACTTACAACAAGTAGAGGTTCCTTGTCCCAGCAGTATTTATATTCAGCACTAACTTCATTTAATGTTTCCAAATCGACCAACAATTGAGATTTCTTATCGCGATCGAAAATATCGATAAGTTCCTGCTGCAATTCCTTGATCTCTCCAATGCCTTGTTCTATGTTCATCAAGGAAGCTGCCATAAAAACTTGGGTTGGATTAAAAGGAACGACTGCTGATGTAGAGACTGATTCAGCCTGAATCCAACGAGCCTGTGCCAGGCCTCCATCATCTTTAAGTATAGCACCTAAAGCACCGCTTCCATCCTTTGCATGGGCCAGTTTCCCCGAAACCCCTGCTGGGAACACGCAACGGTATAAACCTCCTGTCTCTGGAGCATTGACCGATTTTTCAATCGCATTAAAGATTGACGGAAAAGAGGCAAATGCGCTTCCAAGTGCAACAACTCCTGACATAGGTATTTTGCTATAACGATCTTTTTCGATCACATCGCCAATTGGCTGTGGAAAATATTCCACGCTTACTGTCGACTCAATAAGTTTGTTTTTCATGTTAGGACGATCCTTTTGTAGTTTTCTTCAACTCATGATAAATTATAGTTATGTCTGAATTTCTGTCAAACTTTGATTTTTTATTAAAGTTTGATTTTCCATTGACCAATATTTTTTCGATCGCCCCGGTTTTGGTAAACCATCCAAAATAGAGATCTCTATTTGCTACAAAATTAATATTTTGAAATCCGGCAGATCGAAATTCGGCGGCTACTATTTCACAGTCTTCGTTTAGATACTCAAAAGAACTACCAGGTACACTAATCAATTCTCTTTTATCAACCTTTACAATCTCTTCTTTCTTTTTTTCTTCCTTTTTCTCTTTCTTTTCACGAGAAGCAACGATTGGTAAAAACATAAAACATAAGACTAATCCAACACCAACTAGATTACCAGTAAATAGAAAAACTGGCAAACATACTATACATATGACGATCGTCGCTATCTTAAAAAATTTTTTCCAAGAGTCTTTACTTTCATTTTTATGGAATTTGGGAAAAACAAAAGCTCGTAAAGCTATAAAAATCATTATAAAATCTATACCAAGCAAATCTCTTGCTACCATTTTATATAGCAACCAAGCTGCGCATAAAAATACTACAGCCCATCTAAAACCATTCGATAGTTTTAAATAATATTTTTCTTTTTCTGTTTCATATGCTATTTTTCCTAGTGTAGTGTCTTTCTGTATTTCTTCTTTCTTGACATCAGTATTCGATTTTATCTTTTCAATTTTTACCTTATCGCTATATTCTATTATTTTTTTAGAGCCACAATAAGGACAGAATAGCATTTCTTCATCTTCATCTCGCTGCATAATACTCCCACAGCTTTCGCATTTCTGTTCGATTTTAGGAGAACTATGTAAAAATGTTCTTACTTTTTCACCACAATTAGAACAAAACAAAGCATCTTCTGTCAATTGTGTCCCACACTCAGTACAAAACATATCCGAAGTTTCCTTAGCCATATTACTTCTCCGGAACCCATGATGCATTATTTACACTAATAGTACCGTTTCCTCCTACAATCCATAAAACATTACTCTCTTCAAGTTTTACGTGTACTGATTTTCCAGCCTGAACCTCTCCCGAACCCATTAATGGATATGCATGTTCTGGCATTTCTATTCTTTCCGAGCTACTACGATTATGAAACCATACTTTATAATATTCATCGTATGTTTCTTCATTTTCAAATACCCAAGCTCCAATTGATTCGTTATTGTCGACAGTTATTAAATAGGATCCTTCTTTTATATCTTCTCCAACAACATAAACCCCAGCACCAATAGTATCTCCGCTATCGCCGATTCTGCTATCTATCTCCTCCATAACACTATTCTTTAACGTTACCAGCTCGTCCAAACTCATTCCCGATAAATCTATCTCAGACGCAATGGCCTTCGATGAAATCAGCATCGATAATACGGACGCGCAAATCAAAGCTTTTCTCATAACAAAACTCCTCCCTAAATTCATTTTAGCTAAATATACCATTATTAATACTTTCTGCTGTGTAAGATGCTCCAGAAACCGAAATAATCAAATCATCTGAACACCCATAAAAAGCATAGTCGCCTATTGATATATTACCATTTCCGATTATAATCGACTCTAATTTCTCACAATATCGAAATGAAGTTTCGCCAATTTTAATGTTGTTATTCATAACTTCATTATCACATATAAAAACGCTTGCTAAATTTTCACAACTTATAAAAGCGTGTTCTTGAATGGTGGTATTATCACCGTCAATAACAACTGTGCTTAAATCATTACAAGCACTAAATGTTCCATCTCCAATTTCAATTTCCTCTCCGGTTATTAATAAACTAGAGATCGAAGAATATTGAAACGCAACTTCTCCCAAATTAACGTTAGAATTTCTTATTTCTACATTAGCTTCGTTTCCACATATATAAAAAGCAGATTTTTCAGTTTCAATCTTACTATCAGTAATCAAAATATTTTTTAAATCTTTACAATTAGAAAAAGCGTCTTCCTCGATTTTTAATTCGCTACTACTAATTGTCAGCTTAATCATTTCTCCGAGCCAAAACGCACGTAAACCAATGGAACCTGTACAGTTTTCAATATACACTGAAAAATTCTCTCCGCACTCACAAAATGCATTTTCAGCCATTTTAATGTCGCAGTTTTTTATTAAAATTTGGGTTATCTTATGGCAATTGGAAAAAGCCCAATCTTGGATTGCAGGATTACCACCAATTATATTTATTTCATCAAATTCTCCGTATCGAAACGCCTGCCGACCAACTTTATAATCGGCATCTATTAAAGTTACACTTTCAACATTTTCCAAGCTCATGAAAGCATTTTCCTCTATCAACGTAACCTCATCGCCTTCTGGACTTTGGTTTGGAATAACCAGCTCCGTATCCGTGCATGTTCCTATGCCTGTGATTGAACATGTCCCATCTCCATTACTTTTAAATTCAAGCCCCTCTGATATAGAATAGCTAACATCCGTTTTCCCAGTTTCGTTTATTTCCGATAAATCCATTTCAGACGCAATGGCCTTCGATGAAATCAGCATCGATAATACGGACGCGCAAATCAAAGCTTTTCTCATAACAAAACTCCTCTCTAAATTCATTTTAGCTAAATATACCATTTTATCGTCAAAAAGTACAGTATTATTTATTAAAAACACACGCAAAACAATATAATTGCTAAAAAGCATCCTTATTCGCTTTGTAGGCAACATATGCGTCCATCATGGCAGCAACTGCATCAATCTTTTGCTCATATCTTTTTTTCATCAGTTTCCGGTTTCCATTCGTATCTTCCATGGTGATACAATTTCCCATGGCAAATGTCATGAGCTCTTCGTCAAACAGCAGCATCCGTTCTTCCGAAAGTTTCTTCAACTCTCCAAGCGGAACAGATTCTGTCTTTGCCCCCTGAATTACTTTTTCAATTCCAAACGGGCCATACTCCGCTTCCCATCTTTCCACAAATTCTTTTGCATTATACGGGTCAAATCCAAAACAGCGAATGTCATACTCACATTCCGTAATATGTCGATCCAAATCTTCATATACTTCCATCATGTCAAGTACCGTTCCCTCCAAAACTACCAAGCTACCCTCATTTATAAATTGATCGTATTTCATCCTCATAGCAGCCGGTAATTTATGCAAAGTTAAAGAAGAGATATAGTTTCTCGTTTTAATTCCGAAACAGTTGTTTGATAAAGGAAACAGAAACGTAAACGCACAAAAATCGTCGCCCTGAGACAAATCTGCTCCGAGCGAACACGGCATCTTCCAATAATTTCTTTTCCGATGAGGTAATGTTTCTTCATATGTAAAATAATATGTATAACCTTCCATTGGTATTCCAAATCTTTTTGCCAAAATATCATTACGCGCCGCCGGGGCATTCTCAGCTCTTTCAACGTCCCTTTGATAAGTATCATAAGTAACAGTCTTTCCGAGATTCGGATTTGCTTTCAGCCACATATCCGGCTCCCCAACCTCATCAATAGAATCCAATCGATACCACCAAATAGAAACATTGGGAATATGGTACTCTCCTTTCAGTATCTTCATCAACTCCATTTTGATTGTATCGCCAGCACCATTACGAACTGTACCTTCCGAACTGGTTGCTATGATCAGATAATCATCAACCTTCGAAGCTCCTTGCTCAATAGCCCCAATCGGATCCTCCCTGATATCGCCGGAAAGCCACTCGTCCACCGTAGCTATTTTACATCTGAGTCCCTGAAGCTTGTTGATACTCATCGGACGGATTTCAAGTAAAGAACCTGTCAAAAAATTTTCAATTCCCTTTTTCGTGGATGCCAATTTCACTCTATTTACTTTTGAACCAGTCGTATTCTGTAAAGATCCTTCTGTCAGGAATCTAAACAACGGACCACGTGATCTTGTGATTGCAGTTCGGATCGGGGTCAATACTTCTTCTGCTAATTTCATAGTCGGAGCAGTAGTAATCTGATGCGTGGTACTCGTATCTACATTTTCAAAATATGATTGAATGCATGAATCATACAGGGATTTAGCCGCACCTCTTCCTACAATCAGATACTGCTTATTAATCAATCGTTTTTTTATTACTTTATTTACATAACTTCCACCATGACCATTTTTATAAGGCTCGTAGACACTCCGTTCGACAAACTGATACCATCCGAAAACCTGTTCACCCCATATTTTAAAACTATCCAGAAGATTCAAATCAGAACCATCGGTTAATGTAAGCTCATTTTCGCAATAAGCGATCCATCCCTCGACTGCCTGATCATCGTAGTAATATTCCGGATCAGCAATCAAATCGTCAATGCGATTCATTTCCATAGAAACTTCTCTGCAAACCGGTATCTCACCTCTAAGTACGGCCTCTCGAAACAGGCCGTAATATTTTGGAACAGCCGTATTCGATAAAGCCATACTTTCACACTCCTTGTTTTAATTATGTTGCTTTTATTGACTCTTTTAAAATTCTATATATAGTGGTAATAAGATCTCTGCATAACGTCAGTATCTTATTTTCTCTTGATTATCAGCAGCCATTATGATATAGTGCTAGTAAATCAGGGCGTACCATACCAACCTACCAGGAAAAAGTATGACGCCCCACATTTATAGAGAAAGGAGGAATTAACCATGCAAATACCTGTTGATGGCGCAATCGTAATCCTTGAAGCGATTGCCAAATACATAGTTGAAAATCGTCAGGAAGAAGAATAATTTATAAGCCCGATACTCGACCGTGTCGGGTTCTTCTTTTTTCCTCCATTACTCACGAATAATTATTGGTATGTCGAGAAGGATGAT